>VTLG01007901.1_pt1 | contig 23171 bp, 31 predicted proteins | sample 4694571 | NCBI WGS metagenome assembly VTLG01 (sample SAMN12604809, study PRJNA352737) | marine metagenome | biome: ENVO:00000447; feature: ENVO:00000209|ENVO:00000569|ENVO:01000036; material: ENVO:00002151; isolation source: viral sequences binned using virsorter ...
TTGTTTTAATCGTCTCTTCAATCTCCTTGGCCCTTCTTGCAGCCTCTCTACGCGCCGCCTTCTCCGCTTCCTTTTGTTCCCTAAGTTTCTGATTATGATGGTTGACGATTTCATTCCATGTGTCTGGGCCAAACCGCAAGTTAATCATGGTTTTGATTTCTTGCATTTGCTCCTGTAATTTTTTGGCTTCAAGAACCGCATCAATGCTGCTTTGAAACTTGATATCACCAACGCCAGCTTGTTTATTACGCTCCTCATTGAGTTTCTTTTGACAATCGAAGAGTGTGCCGATTTGTGATGAAATATCAGCAACAGATTGAACATCATTAATCCTCGCCTTTATAAAAGCGATGGCATTTGATGCAGCTGCTACAGCAGCGACGGCTGTTGCTATTGGTTCCATTAGATCTCATCGGGCCAGTCGTTGATTTTAGCGATCGTTTTTATCGTGCCATCTGAGTTCATTTCATTTTCAAACAACGCCATAAACGCTGCAAGATCCGCTGCATTATTTAATGCTGCCTCTATTTCTGCACACTTGGTGCGAACAGCATCTCTATACGTGGTTATAGAACTGGGTATCGCTGTGGACTTTTCTGCGTTACGAACTATGTACCAGTCATGCACTGTAAGCTTGTCGTTTGCCGTGCGTTTTGTTTGTGCAACCCAAACCGACTTTAAACCCAATGCAACCATTTGCTTGCCTGTGATTGGATCATTTACAACCTTGCCGTCATCATCCACCACATTTACATCTGTCAAAGTTTTTGGAATCAACGTACCGTCAGTTTGTCTGCCCCGATAAAACCTGTTATCGAATGGTGCTTCTGATGCTGGTGGGTCTTCCCATGTAATGCCAATAGTTTTCTTTTCATCAGCACTATACCGCATCCAGACTTTAGGATATTGTGTGCCATCTGTGCCAGTAAACTCTCGTCCTTCTTTTAATGTTTTCCCATTATATTTCCACGGCATAACAATCTCCTATCGTGCATTAGCAAATTTAAATGGGGCTTCGGCAAAGGCGAGGTAGATGTGGGCTGAGCCAGAAGCATTGAAATCACCAGTGGATGCCCTCATTTTAAAACCGTTACTTAAAATATCCATCTCATTGCCTCTGTTGCTAATGGTTGATTCCGTGCCAGTATCGTTTGGGGCCAATGAACGAGTATCACCATCATTAAACGGATAAATTTTATTATCCTGTATCATCCAATAACCCGATGCACCTATTTCTTTAACCATAATCCACGCTGGCCTAAACCCTGTGTAAACAAACGTACCATCTGTACTCCCGTTACCTGTGTATTTGCCGACTTTGCTATAGCCCTCAATCGATCTAAATAAATATGCAATAGTAGCATCACCATCGCCGTTTGATTGTGGGTCATCATCCACACCAAAAACTGTAGACGTATGATTACCCCAAGTGGTGCCACTGTTATTTTCGCCGTTCGTCAAGTTTAAATATAATGTTCTGTCTGCCGTTAGGTCTTTTGTAAACACAACCCAGTTTGCTGATGAATCACGATTTTTCGCCCATATCATTTCTGGAGTACCGCCAAGCCCATGTGCAACAGTCTCTCCAGACTGTATAGTCCCAGTGTATCCAATGACTGCAAAGCCAGCGGCTTGATTTACAAATCCTGCACTGTCAAGCGATCCAACACCCGTTGCAGATGCATCATTGCTGAACGCTGTACCAGCTTTCCAGTTCCAAGCCACAAAATTTTCACCGTTTGTATTCACATCAGAATCTGACCCAATAGTAAAACCATCGCTATTAAAAGATGTCAGTGAAGTTGAAACTGTAGTCTCAGCGTTAGTAAGATGTGATCTCAAATTTTTTGTTGCGCCTCTAACTGCATCAAAAAGCATATGTTGCCTACCACTACCGGCTCCGTCTCTAGCCTTGATCCAAGTAAAAGCCGGTTGGAAAATGCCTGTAGTGCTTTGTGTAGACCCTGTTCCAGCATATAAAACAGTTTCAAAATTATCATCAGCTTGTTCGCTTTGTCCGGGGCCGATTGTTGGGTCGCTCATGTTACCAGAATGTAAACAAACATAATCGGTTGGCACTGCGTACTGAAACAAGCCCTCGCCATTAGCATCTGTTTCAGAACCAGCAGACTTATTTCCTCCAAAAGTAGAGTCTTGACCAAAATTTATAAACAAATCATCAACAGTGTTATTGCCAGTAAGAAAAATAAATATTTCACCTGATGGATTAATTGAATTTGTATTATTAATAGTTCCTATTTCATTTGTACCAGCAGATGGATTGCCAGTTGTCCCAGCACCAGATTGATGACCTTGAGGCTCACCAAAATAAGTTCCATTCCTATGAAACCATACCTTGCCTGTTGCTCCATCAACTGCAATACCTAAAACATCTCCTGCGGCAAGTTTTGAAACACCTAATCCACCAAGCGCACCGCCACCTGACCCATAATCATTTTCGGTGCCATTAAGATACACACTACGATTATAGTAAGCTATAGCCCCGTTCCCCGCTATCTGATTACTAGCTTGAACATGATTGTCTATAATAACCCCTGCACCCCAAAGGTTTGCGTCTCGATTAGGTTCAACAATTTCGCAATAAATTTTTTTGTCTTTTGGAATAGCTATTGTGCTGTAGCCACCACCAATAGTGCTGGTTGAAAAACCACCACACGCAACTTTCAAGTTGCCCTCACTGTAAACCGCACTTGAGTGAACACGAGCATCGCCAATCATTAAAGGATTCATTGTAGCAAAGTTATTAGTCGGGCTGTCTGGCACAACATCATGTGCGGCAAAACCACTGTCAGTGAAATGATTATCATTACCGCTAGTATCTGCACCTATTGTGCTTGACGACGCACCACCCGTACCAGTTTGTTTAAACTCAAGCCGATAACCATTGTTTCCATAAGTTACAGATGGGTTTTTAGGAATCCACACTCCGTCTTTTGTTTCACCAAATTCTGTCGGTTCGTAGCTTTGACCATCAGTAAAATTAATATCTGCTAAATAAAAGTCACAACCCGGATTGCCATTTGCTGAACCACTCTTACCGCCCCAGTTTTGTGTAACACCACTTGCGTTTACGTACGACCAAGATGACATGGTTATACCGTCAGATGTGTGAGTTTGTAACTCTCCATTGATATAAAGGCGAAGTCTATCAGTTTGTGTTGATTGTCCTAAATCAGACCTTAAAACAAGATGAAACCAAGCTGCTGGATCTCTATACGTTCGATTATACCAGAGTTTATTTTTAGTGCCACTTTGTTCAGTTGCTGCGGCAAAGTATTGAGAAGCGTTAAAAGCGAAAAAAGTGTAAGCAGAACCGCCCCCAGCACTAAAAAATTCATTTGTAGGTTGACTAGCGTTTGGGTTATATTTTTTCATCCAGACGCTCATTGTCCAGACTGATGTGCTGCTTGGAGTTCCGGGTGTAAATATTAAGTTTGTGTTACCAGCATCCGAAAACCGTGCAGAATTATCAATGGTGTGACTAAAGAACGAACCTAACGCACCTCCCGGCGCACCAGAGCCACCTAACCCACCGTGATTACCTTTAATCAAACTCATTAAGTTAAGGCTCCAGATGCTGACACAGCTATCGTGTTATTGCCAGATGCTGCGCTAACAAAATAGGCTAAATGATATGTACCAGCTGTTGCTAATGCTGTTAAAGCCGTAGCATTTATTGCCACATCAGCGTGAGCTGATACTGTATGACCACCAGAGTTTATCAACAAAATATTGCCAGACTGTCCAGCCTCTGCATTTGTGAATGTCAGCGTAAAGTTACCACTAGGTGTACATTGGAAATCGTTACCAACAGAAAGATCGAAGCTGCCGTCGTTGTCCGTGGTTACGTGACCAAACGCTCTACCATCCACTTCAACATCATCATTCATCTTAAATATGGTTGTGCCAGTCGCTATTGATGCCACTGTAGCATCAGCATCATTTTTAATTGTTACATCTGTGCTTGAACCCTGACCTGTTAAGATAAGACCTTCAGCAGATGTAAATCCTATGGCTGCATTATCACCCGCTGCTGTATCACCATCAGGCTCAAAGGTAGCTGCCGTGGCTACCCCTACAATATTCACATTTGTTGTGCCTGTTGGAATACCTATAACTTCAGCATCAGCATCGTTTTTAATAGTGACATCGTTAGAACTACCTTGACCTGTAAGGATAAGACCTTCAGCAGAAGTAAATCCAACGGCGGCGGCGTCACCTGCAGAAGTATCACCATCTGGTTGGAAGTTTGCAGCTGCTACATCACCACTAAAGTCACCCGCTGTGCCATTAAGTTGTTGTGTGAGAGTCAGCTGTCCATCAGATGCAATGGTTATCGAATCAGCATCACTTGCAACGCCGATCGTACCACCATCTTTAATAACTAGATCATCTGCAATAGTTAGCAAACCAGTAGAACTTAACGACATGGTTTCTGCTGCCGCTGCAGATGCTGCTGTTTTAAAAGATAACTTAGTTGCATTATTAGATGCACTAAAGTCACCCTCGGATACAGCCTCAATGCCTGCTGCTACCAATATTGCATCTGTTCCAGCACCTTCATCGGGAGCTATAAAGTTAATGACCCCTAACTTATCTGCACTGGCAATATCGTTATCACCAGCGGCTAGAGTGAGTGTTGGAAACTTATCATCTGATGTGGACGCATGTTTTAATGTTAATCCAGAGTCAGCCACATGTGTCAGTGTAATTTCTTGATCGTTACCAAACTGTATTGTGCCGCCATCTGCAAGAAACAAATCAGAAAACTCAGCGGCTGCAGTTCCAAGAGTCGCCCCATCTGCGCTGGCAGGGGCGATGGATGTGCCTACAGTGGGTGTGTTTAGCACAGGACTAGTAAGTGTTTTGTTCTGTAACGTATCAGTTGATACAAGAGACACAAGAGTTGAATCTGCACCCGCCGGGAGCAACATCACATTTGTTACTGATGCGCTGTGGGGTTGTGACGCTAGAGTCTGACCATGACTGTTACTTTCACAATTAAATACTATTCTACCTGAATTAGTGTTTCCCCGTACAACTACCGTGCCTGTACCGTTAGGAGCTAAATCAATCGTGGCGTTGGATGTAGTAACAATGTCGTTACCATTCATATCAAGATCGCCACCAAGTTGCGGAGAACTATCCTCAACTATGTTACTTATGCCAGAAGATGTAGCCAGACCTGAGACTATCGTACTGCGAGTTATTCTTTTTAATCCACCACCTGAAGTATCTACTGCTAAAAATACATCATCATTTGCTACTGTGGATATCTCGTTAAGATCTCCCAAAGCTTTTTCTTCAAAGCTAGTGCCATCGGCTACGAGTATTTTATGCGCTGTGTTATCAGGCATACGTAGTTGAGCGCCAAGAGTTACGTTGCCTGTGAGCGTGGACGTGCCTGAAACATCCAAGTTACCGTTCAAATCAACAGTTGTAGTGGTTATCTCGACTTCAGTGTCTGCATCAATATCAAGCTGTCCGTCAGCACTAGAGTTTATAAATATAGCCGAGTCTCTAAAAAGCACTTTCTTGTCGGTGGCAACTAGTATGTCTTCTGCTAACCCGTCAATATATGCGGAGCCGTTGATGTATATATCTCGCCACTGTTGACTGGATGATCCTAAATCAAATGTATTATCATCATCAGGTATTATGGACGAGTCTACATCTGCCCCAAAAACCACATTATCAGAAGCGGCATCTCCTAATGTGAGAGTCCCTCCATTTAGTGTGGTTGTGCCTGTAATAGTGGCGTTACCATCTACAGTTAGATTACCACCCACATTAAAATTACCAGCAATACGATCAAGAGCTTCGACTACGTTTGTGCCATCACAAAATACAAAACAAGTTTCTCCAGCTGTAACATCGACACCAGTTCCTGATGCTGTCTTAACAGTGACTGTCTGAGCCGTACCATTTTTCACTACAAATATTTTGCTGAGTGTTGGCACAATTACCGTAGCTGCGCCAGACAACGATGTGCCTGTGTCTGTGAGGTTCAGTATGGCGTTTCTTGACTCTGCTGTTGCGCCGTTAGCTGTGGATAAAGTGGCAGAATTAGTACTCCAAGTGTTAATAGTTGCGGTGCCAGCTATGGCCTCTTCAACTAATTTAGTAATACTATCGTTTACAGTGTTACCCCAGCTACCACTCAACTCACCTTGAGTAGGTAGGGCTATTTTTAATAATGTACTAAACTGTGTTGCCATCTGTGAGTCCTCACTAACCTATGCGAATTATAGCATTTGTTTTATCTGCCGTTGGGAATTGAATAACAAAATCTGCGGAACTTGTCTGCTTATCTTCTCCAAAGTCTATAACTGCTATGGCAGGATCTCCGCCACCAGATTTATATATTAAAGCACCCCTAGCGGTGATAGAGGACGAAGCAAAAGTTGTATCAGCAAAATCTAAAAATGCTGTAGTGCCTGAAGATGCAGGGTTTGCAGCTATGGTCAAAGTATTTCCACCAGCAGTGTATCCAGTGCCACTAACTTCATTAGTCGTAGAATACGCAGTTGTGGTTGCATCTAAAGTTGCACTAGAGGTGAATAAGGCAAGCTTAAACGTTTGTGATGTATCAGCACTAAAGTCCATCTCTCCGTTTAGGAGAGCTACCTTAAATGATGTGCATAGTGTTTGAGTTATTGCCATGATACATCCTTAGTTGACAGGCATCCTGTACTGCCCAGAACGGTAGTAATCCTGACGTAGTTTACCATCGGTAGTGCGCTGCAGTAATCCTATAGCCTGTAGATAGCGTTTTTCATACATCGCCACCATGTCAGCCTCGCCTTTCATAAAACGAATCGCTTCCATAAGAGTCCCGTTTAACAACGCAGTGTCAAAGTTGTCACCTAAATACGTGCCTCCTGAAGTGACTATTGATGTAGGATACTTGGCGTAGATATGTTCAATCTCATAATTTTGATCTGGGGTTGGGGCTAACATCAGTTTTATCTTACTACCCGAAGTGCTGTGATAAGCATAAAACTTAGGTAGTCCGTACTTTGCACTCGTATTTACAGGGTAAGCATCGCGTAGGAAGTTTACATCCTTATTCAACAGATAGTTCGTGGTGCTATTGACGAGTACAGCAAAGCTATAGGTATACAAATACCCATCAGGAGTAGTATACAACTTATTAGTAGCAGTTAGAGGACCACTGTCCACATTACGCATGGATGTCAAATCCACCGTATTATAAATTAACTGCTCTGCCTGCTGTGCAAACAAAGCATGTTGATCTGCCGTAAACGTCTGCTCACATATGTCTTCGACGTTTGCTTTCAAGCTAGTGTAGTTCATGACTTACCCCATAGGACCGCGAGCCATAGTGCCTTTGGTTGCTGCACCTGCGCCACGTATCTTGATGCCGCCTTTAGCTTTACCTTTCGCTCGCACCAGCTTGCCAAACTTATAAGTCTTAGCCAGTTCCGGGTCCATCTTTTGTTGCACCGCTTCTGGTAGTTTAGAAAACCCTTTATATTTAGCAGGGGGGTTGTTTACTTGCTTGCTCATGTTTGCCCTCGTCATTGCCATTGTTTTACCTATGAAGTTGATACTGTGACCGAACCTACAGATGCGGTCATAACGAACTCTAGTTTATTATCCAAAGACCCCGAATACTTAAATGATCTACTTTCTGCATAACCAGCAAAGTCTGGTCTTGGATCTCGTATTGCTTGCGGATCATCCACAGGAAACATACCTAGCTTATGCTGCGGGTGATCGTGATCATAACATTCATAACATGCCTTTAGATTAGTATCGTTACCTTTTCTTATTATATTACGTAAATCACGTAATTTATATCTAAATCCACATATATCGCACTCTGCGATAGCTCTTTTTGTGGATGCGAATCTGTTAGACATACTTAAATCCTAGCAACTCTCGGTATATATCGCTCAGATGTTTTTTCTCTATCTTCACCTGCAGCCAGATTATATTGTTCATCATAGGCTGTTTTTAACATAGCGACCCTATCAGCCAGCTCCGGTGTTTTCATGGCTATGTGATACGCCAAACCAGCTACAAGGCATGGTAAGAACCTGAACACCACGTCTGCTGTTTCAACACCGTTACCAGCATCTTCTATTCTTCTCATTCTAAAATACACAAACGTATATGTCTGATCTGGCACAGGCCACAGGTTTATTCTAGGTGTGGCTAACCGCTCTACAAATACCTGTATTGGCCTACCAGATGTTAACTTGTTTGGGATAGACGCGTAAGTACTAACACCAATACGTGTTATGGTGAGATCAGATTGTGTGGCTGCATTACCTGCGTTTGTGCGGATCACTTGATCTAACAGGTCTATAGTATCCGCAGGTAAATTATACTGAGACGTGCCTGCAGCAACAGATATCGTCCCGCTATCAATAGTCCACATATTGATACCACGGTTCTGCCACTCAATAGTCATCAGGTTCATAGATCTACGAGCTGTGCGGAGATCGTAACCTGACCGCATCTCACGTCCGGCACGCTCCCACGCTTCTTCAGCGATTTCAGTGAAATCCATATCAAATGCGGTGGTGCCTGATGTAGCCATTTACTTTTTCCTTCTTAACGACTTAACGCGCCTTGGTTTACCCGCTGGTTGTCCGATTCTCTTCTTCTGCGCAATCCTACTACGTTTCTGAGCAGCCGTCATTTCTCCAGTAGTTTTAGGAGTTTTTGAAGAAATACGCTTGGAAGGACGACAATAAGGAGTTCCGCGTTTCTCACCCTTTTGTCTGCCACATTTCTTGCCAGTGCGTACATCTTTCCAATCCTCCTTAAACCAGCGTTTTAAGGCTAGACCGCTTTTTGTTTTCCTAACTGCCATAAATAACTCACACGTACTTTGTAACTTTACGACGACTAACTATCCCACAACCTCTAGCCACATTACCGTTTTTAGTGGGTCTTTTTCTTCTACGTCTGGCCAAACCACCACCGTTAAAATTTACAACTCCTCCAGTGGCTTTCTTCTTCTTTTTGCTGCCTTTGCCATAGTTGGCCGCACCGACCTTTCTACATTTCGCAATGGCCCCTGAAGCATAAGCGCTCGGAAACACTCTATAGCGAGCTTTTACTTTGTGATAACAAGCGTCTTTAGGCATTTTTTCTAGCCCTCCTTATGCTTTCTTTACCTTGCCTAAATATTCTGGCAACTTCGGTTTTACCCATGACTTTGGCTCTCTGTTCACCGACAGTAAGTATCTGTATCTTTCTAGCAAAAGGCTTATTTACTTTCTTTACCTTTGCCACAGTTGCTCTGGCGTCAGCAGGAGTAGCAAACTTTATACCCACGGTATCCTTGGGATTCTCATCAGTATAAAGCCTGCGACCACTACCTTTTGGCTTTTTTCCTGTTCCTACTTTTGGATCTCTTTTTCTTTTTCGCACTTGGTAAAAGCCCCTTGTTGACGGCTCTAGCTCTCTCACTAAAACCCATCTTTTCGCCAGTTTTTATCTTACGTTTTATCGTAGATATCTTTGCAACCATCTATCAGCTTCTTCTCTTACCGCCTTTTTTACCGCCCTTAGTCATCATAACCATTTTAACTGGACGAAAGCCTTTGGTGGCTTTACCTACACCACGGACCGATTTACCGGCAGAAAAGCCTTTTTTACGCATACCGCCCATGGAATAACCTTTTTTCTTCATACCACCAGCAGCCATACCTTTTTTCTTTTGGTCTACCATTTTGATGGCGGCGTTTAGACCTCCAGCAGCCATACCTTTTTTCTTCATGCCACCCATGGAATAGCCTTTTTTCATGCCACCCATCTTGTAGCCTTTTTTCATGCCACCGGCTTTGAAACCCATGTAAGGAGTGCTAGTGTCTTTTTTATCACGCTTACCAGATCCTAGAGGTTGATTACCGCGAACACCACTGCCTAGAAGTTGTTGCACAGGAGTTTTCTTAGGTGTAGCAGCTTTACCGCTGCCCAAACCAACCTGAACTGGAGTTTTCCTAGTTTTACCCACGTTCTTTGCGCTCGCCTGTAAAAACTTATTGCCAGATGTAGCAGCCTTTTTAGGCTTTGTTGGTGTGGTTGTAGGAGCCTTTGGTGCTTTACGAGTTTTACCCTGTTGCTTGTTAAGATAATCACGCAAAGACAAACCTGATTTCTTCAGCTCTTCCGCCGTCACCGCAGCTTTTTTCTTACCTGATTTATCGGTGAAAGTGCTAAGTCCACGCCGTTTTGCCTCTGCAATAGTTTTGGCTGGACCCTTACCTTTTCTGTCAGCCATACCTTTTGGAGCTGCTCTTTTAGCGGCTCTACTTGCGGGTTTCTTCTTTCCTGCACCAAATGCTTTCTCTGGGAAGTCAAAATCTTTGCTTCTCTTTTTTGCCGCTTTTGCGGACTGCTCGCCTCTAAATCCATTAGCCATCTTTTTCTTCCTTATACAAGTTGTTAAACACACGCTCAGTATCCCAAACATAACTTACATTCTCTTTAGAATTGAAAGTATGTTGGTTTGGTCTGAAGTCTGGAGCGCCCTGCCCTGTTTCAAACCACGCAGGATGCGTAACACGCACCCGGTTGTTAGGTAACGCCACAATGTTACCTGTATATTCTCCTGCGTCTAACAACTCCAATACATGACTTTGTTTATGTTGTGCAGGATGATCGGCTACTTCACTGTCTGTATAGTCCACAGTGAAATAGTATTTAGCGGGATAAAACTCACCGTCTACCTTGGCTATCCAAGGTGCAGGTGTTGCCCGCTCAATCTTATAAACTGCATGATAGTGGGACATACAGTCCCAAGGTTGGGCTAGGTAGGGTGGTAGCTCTGTAGGCCACTCTTCATAGGGTACATCAGCCACAAGCGCTGTCAGAGGCATCCTAGCCCACATAGCGCCACCATGTACGTTAGGATCGTCAGTATCGTCAGATTCACATCCTGTGAATATGACTTGAAAACTAAGAGTGCGGTTGGGCATCGTAGTCACGGCAACCACCATAGCATGTAAAAACTCTCCATGATATTCCTCAAAATTCTTAGTGTACTCTCTCCGAACCCAAGCGTTGAAGTGTGGTATATTTGATTGTAAGTATGGCATTTATCATCTTTCGGTTTTGCTCCATGCAAGATTATCTTCGTATTGTCTACCTGTAAAATCTTCCCACATGGGTTTTAACATAGTGTGTAGTTCGTCTATCTTCTGACTGTTATTATCCACTTTAACTGCAATAACAGCCACGTTCTTATCAACCTCTAACAAAGTTGATGATATCCACGTAAGCCCAGTTACGCACAAGCCAACAAAAGCGACGAATAAAGTACCTGCTATAAATTGAGCATTTAACATTTCCATCTCCGTCTCGCTTGACGCAATCTACTATTAGGATTCTTAGCTGCCTTTGGAAACTTTTTCATTTGTCCCGCAGAACGAGCGCAAAATGATTTACGCCGTTTAGCAGCTTTACTGCCCGGTTTCACTTTACCTGTAACAGCGGTCTTTAGTTTACTTCCGGGGTTGTCTCTTCGATATTTAGCAACACCTTTCGCCGTCATACCCGCACCAGCTTTGGTGGGTCTTTTGTGACCCCCCTTGATGCTATGACCCTTCATGGTGCCTTTTCTCCTAGCCATGGAAAAAAGTCATCATGTCTATGGTAGCTATCGTGTATTTGACTGACATGCCATCTTCAAACAAAACACCGTCTGCCGGTATAGTTCTGTCTAATGTGGTATTGTCAGTTCCGATAGTGCGAGACTTAAACACCGCAGAACCATTCTCTGGAGTATTATTTATAAACTCCACTGTCCCTGCTGTGCCGCCAGATACTATAGAAAATCCTTTGAGCCTGACTCTGTTACTTCCGTTTATGGCCTCTGCGCAAAGATCACCTGACCCGACTTTAATGTTCGCTGCATACTGAGCAGAACATTCCACAGCCGTCACCGTAAGAAACAACTTAGTGCCTGAAACAGTAGCCGCACTGCCAGTAGAAGTTATGACCTCTGTCATGGCATTACCAAAAACATCTGTACCTGTGATGGTGCAAGTCTTAGCGTTATCACCAGTGCCAGTAGTAGTGACAGTTACGTTTCTAGCGCCACCTCCGGCAAAAGTCGTATTCGCCATTGTAGCGCTAGTGTTTGGCCTTGCTGCCGTTACTAGACGATCATCATCTGACGCATTTTCATCGCTGATGAATTTAGCTTTTATATCTGAACTATGGCCCATATCAATCTCCTTCAAGAAAGGAGAGGAGTATTCTCCTCTCTGTTAATATTAGCCATTATTAAAATCAAAAGCTGCACCATGGATTTTAATCACAAGTTTACCAGCTGTATAAGCAGCCTCTGTTGCATCGCCTGATGTAAGATACAGAAACTTTTTACTTAACGCTGCTAATGTAGAACCTGCGTCCATTTCGTTATGAAGCCCTAATGTCAGATCACCGTTGTTAAACAATACAGTACCGCTAGTTACTGCAGCATTTTCTGCGGTTGTGCCTGTTGCAGAACAAACGAGGTTGATGTCTGGATCACCTCCAGTTGGAACCTCAAGACAAATGAACTCCAGTTTATATGGGATTCCGTTAACTTCTTTTGTTAACTCTGCAATGTAGGCATTTGCAGCACCACCATCTGTACCGATAACGTCGTTAGCAGCACCACCAGAAGCCAGACCACCGTGCAAATCAACAAGAATTGTTGTAACAATATCTCCGCCGATCTTGTTTATGAAGGTGTTAATAGCTGCGTCAGCAATACCAGAGCCATGTGCGTTTGGAGCGATGTTGAAGATTGTAGCTGCAGTGCCTAGACTAGCGTTGTTTGCACCTACAGTTGTGCCTGCTGCAACAATGTTGTCTCTACCAGATGTGGCAACTTTTTGAACCTCTAAAGAACCGCCGCTGGTAGCATTTAACTGCTCTGTGAAAGTTCCTAAAGTGGAGCTTTTGGTTACAACTTTAAATCCATTTTCGGCGCGCACTGCACCGTTGAAGGTGGTATTAGCCATGTACGTCTCCTGTCTTGGCTAGTGTCAGACCCCCAATGGGTCTGTCAGGAATAATTCATCGTATAATAAAAAGAGGGGAGTAGCAAGCCACCCCCCCCTCTAATCTAGTTAAGCAGCTCCGGGTGAGCCGAAGATACCCAATGGATCGGATACACCGAATGAGTAACGCTCACGGGCTTTGTACCGGCTGTTGCCAGTGCTGAAGTCAGCATCCATAGCGGTAGCCATCGGGCTACGTACAAAGTGCTTCAAGCCATTTGGAACGTCAGTCATAAGGAAGAAAGCATCTGTATCAGTCAAATAGTGATTGATTACATAGCCTTCTGGGATAGAACCGTTATTGCGAAGTGCATTAAGGTCGTTATCCGCTGTACCCACACGTCCTTCAGTTTCTAGCAAACGAGTCGCCACAAACTGTAGATTCGGTGGAATCACTAACTTACGTGGTCTTGCAGCAATCAGCAAACCACGCTCGTCTGTCCAACCAGCAATCTGAATAACGGCAGCTTCAAGTGAAGTCTCGTTAAGGTCAGCTGCAGTTGCAGGCTCGTTAGAGTTAGTTCCACCACTTACAAGTGGGTGATCTGTAGCACACAGAGACTTACCATCTCCATATGTAGTACCAGCAGCAAAAGCGTTATTCAGGATATTTGCTGCCTTAACTTGCTTTGTGTATGCCATCGCACGAGCCAGCGCTTTAGTATAACGAGATGACAGTGAGTCATACAGGTTATCTTCAATAGCCTCTTCAGTAATTGAAAAGCCCATTGCAACTGTTTCGTGTGAATAGCGAGCGGTGAACGCCTCTTGTGCGTTGTCATATTCGATGGCAGAGCCTTCGTTTTTGACTGGTGCTGCTGAGAAGCCCGATAATTTGGTCTCCTCTTCAAAAGATCTATCAGAAGTCTCTGTTTCAAAGATTTCTGCATGTTCTTCACCGTACTTTGCGTACTCCAATCCGAACAAAGCGTTCAGGCCGGGAAGGAGTTCTTTAAGTAGTTGTGCGCGTGAAATAGCCATTATCTACTCCTCCTTATACGCCAGCGGTTTGCTGATAACGTTGATAACCCTGTGTAAATTTAACAATAAACTCAACAAAGTTACCGTCACTATTCTTGGTGTCAGGAACGACATCAACAACAGTGATTGGCAGAATTGTGGCCACATTGTTAATAAATACACCCATACGGCTGTTACCTGATGCTGTCACACCAGTGTTAAGCACAAGCTCCGCATTACAGGAGATTGCGTTAGCACGGCTAACAAATGCAGGAAGCAGTCCTGAAGCAGCGCCATCAGCAGAGGCACCTGTACAGTTTACTACTTTAAACAGTACGTTAGGGTCGTCACACACATACGCCTCAATATCGTCGGCCACAATGCTGCCGGGATAACTTTGGCGGAATGTCAACTGGTTCGTATTCGGATCGGTGTAACTTACACCCATAAACACACCAATAACACCGGCCACTACAGAAGTATCGTTCTGCAATGTGGTGATAATGATGGTTCCATCGTTCTTGTACTGCACCACATCTCCATAGAAGAGAGCCGTACCGTAGTTTGAAGCGATGGGGATCTTACGTGTAGAACCCGCATAGCTATGACCACCAATCATTCCGATTGGGCGGAGGCCATATGGGGCATCAATGGTAGGATATGCCATCTATTTGTCTCCAGACATAAAAGGTTTTTACTTAACCCCCAGAGCCAAAAGTAACTTTTGTTTTACGCTCATGAAAGAGCGGCATCCGAGGATCGTTTTCTCTCATAAGGTTGTTGTCAACTGATTGCATCTGCCCTTCCGTCTGACTTTCGTAGTAGGCTTTGCGTTCTGCAATAAGTTCTTCTGGAGCTTTACAAAGAATAAGACCACCAATCACAACGTTATCTTTGAACTTCTCGTTCTCAATAGTAACCATTGTAATCTCAGGATGATCCAAAGCTTTTACAGGCTCCCAACCTTCACGAAATTTTGAAGAAACGTTAGTGGCGTCAGTTTGCCCCTGCGTGGCGACTCTAATCCAGCGAAATGCGTAACCCGGCTCGGGATTTGGTGAGGGCAAGGTCTCTGGCCTTTGCCAAGCTCTAGTGCGGGTCGTTTTTTCACGAGTGGTCTGTTCACGATCTATACGATTTTCAGCCATTATCTTTCCTCATCTCTTCTGCAACCTTTTGGGCGTATAATTCTAAAGGAACTCCAAGTCGTTTAGCTATAGCTACCTGTGTTTGCGTTAGTTTGACCTTTTTAGGTGCTACGCTCCGCGTTGCGGGAGCAACCACATTAGCTTGTTTTTTCGGCCTCTCAACCTCTACTTCCTCTAAAGTGTCCTCAAAATTATCTGGGAACACTTGGCGCATACGAGCATTTAACTTCTCGTAGTAGTCATCGCTTCCAACAACAACGTTGTCTTTAGCTAGTTTATTATGCACACCCATGGCGAAACTTGTCATTTCATCGTCGGACCCAAACCATGGATTAGCTGCTGCCCAATCTCTAGCTTTGGAGTCCGCCACCGGTTGGGCGGGTTCTGTTGACACATTAACAGGAGTTTCTTCTTCCTGTAAAGCGGGAAGTTTGAAATTATTTACTTTATCAGATTTAATCTTAGCAGCTGTTAACTTTTCTTGTGCTTCCACTACTGCCTCTGCATCTCCAGACTCATACGCTTCTTTATATGCAGCTTTAGCACTTGCTAATTCAACTTCAGCTGATCTTTTAGCTTGGTCAAGCATGGCTGACTGGTTTTTACCAACCGTGCCTTTTAACTCTTTATTTTCATCAACAAGACGTTGAGCTAAAGATTCAAGTTCTTGTCTTTCTCTGATGGCTTTTTCTTTTTCACGACGCTCATCATGGTAGCCTTTACTGAAGTGCTTGATTCTATTACGAACTTTATCAGAGTATTCTTCAAGTTCTTCATCAGTGACATCAGCTGGTGGCTCAGAAGCTTTACGGTTGCGATCAGCTTCTGGAGTATCGTCAACAACTTCAATCTCAAGTTTGTCATCATTATTATCATCTGTACGCGCAGGTTCTGGATCAGACTCTTTAGCTGCCTTACCAGAAAGATCAATTTCAACGGCATCTGAACCCTCCACCTCTATCTCAGGCTTCTTACCTTTTTCATCAGGAAACTCATACTCAACTTTTTGAAACGCCATCATCTACTCCTAGACTTTGCAAATTCCACGAGGGTCAGGGATAACTGCCTCTACAGAATCGTCATTCATCAAACGGAACTCTTTACCGTTTACCTTAAATCTTGTGCCTGTGTTCATGCGAAACATCACATAATCACCAACTTTACACCAAGGGCCAGTGGGAAATCTGTCTTTATCAGTATAGGCGGCATCACCTATATCAATGACCACACCCATGATAGACATGATGTATTCTTTCTTTATTTCGCTATCAGTCTTTAAAAGTGTGCTACCTTCGTAATGATCACTAACATCTGGCAGTGCTACCAGAAGTCTGTAACCGCAAGGTATGGGTAGTTGTGCGTCAAGATCTTCTTCCGGTGCAAGTTTTTCAACTGTTTTATTCATCATCATCTTCCATGTAGTTTCGCGAGAGGTCTGTTACATAATTTTTGCAGGCATCTAGACCTCGTATCATGCCTGTAATCTCTTTGTACTGGGCAAAGTCTTTCGCTCCACCTCCTCCAAGAAACTGTAACGCTGTAGATCTATCTTCATCTAATTTTTCAATAAGCACGTCAAAGACGGTTTTAGCCATTTTTAAGTATCTTTCTTAATTTGCGTAAGGACTTTAGATGCCTCCAGTTTAGCTTTGTCCCTGTTCTTTTGTTTCTCAGCCTGCATCTTTACGCCAGCTTTTTTAGCGTCAATGCCAATCTCTAACTTCTCAAGCTCTAACTCACGCTCTTTAAGCTGTGCGTCGGCCATATCTTTAGTAAGTTTGCGTTTTTGCTCTTCCTGTCTAAGTTGTACATCAGCAGCATCTTTCTGTGCTTTACGCTGCACCTCTTGTGCTTTGATCTGCATTTCCTGCTGTTGAAGTTGAAACACGGGATCTTGCGCCTGCTGCTGTGCAGCCTGTTGTGCAGCCTGTTGCTGGTTTGCCTGTGTAAGTTGTTTGCCAGCTTCTGCAACAACTCTCGCAAGTTGAACTTCTACCTCTTCTGGAAGCTCTTCGTTTGGTGCAGGTAGTGGTGCGCCCAACTTTTCTTCTATCTGCTTGCGATACTTGAATCCTAAGTGTTCTGCAATGTGAGCCTGCAGAGCAGCCATAATCTGCTGTGCCTGTGGATTCTGACCTATCATCTGAGCAACCTGCGGATCTTGCATGAAGGCCATATGCGTACCGATATGCGCGTCGTGATCTTGATAGATAAATGCTTTCAACGGTTTTCCAACCAACGCGTTCATATTCTCGCTAACAGGATCTGCCGGTTTCAGGTCTTCCTTAAGTGGAACAAGTTTATCTGCGTTCTTTACTCCAAGCACTTCAATCATCTGCCTGTGCAGTTGTGGTAAGTCATATATCTGCGGTGCTTGAGATGACATCTGCAGTACAGCCTGATACTGCACCACACGTTGTGCCATGGTAGAACTGTTAGGGTCGCTAACAGGTATTACATCTACCATCATGTAATCAGTCTGACGGGCAGATACCTCCCCCCGTGCAGGCTGATACGAATACTCGGCTGGCGCGTATTCTGCCATCAAAACTTTGAGGAGTTTAAACTCCTGCTTCATGGCGTAATGAACACGGGCTTGTACTGCAGCCATAGGCTTCAGTGTACGCTCCAAAAGCGCCAGCGTTGTGCCTACCGGTGCGTTAGCCGACATGTCCGATATGTTCATATCACTGATCGCGCCCAGTCTGCGGCCTTCGTTAGTTATTTTATCCAGCAGAGCTAGAAGTGTCTGTGATGGTTCTTTGTAAGGTAGCGGCATGATGTTATCGCGTATGCTACCTGATGGCACATCAACGTCCTTGAACTCACCCGGTTCAATCGGAGTGTCATCCCCCTTGATACGCAAGCCACGGGATTTAAGTCCACCGGGCAAATTAGCGAGCGTACCGGCATCGACAAGTTGGCGTATCAAGGAGGTTCCTGCTCGTGCATACCCACCAATGATGTGGATAAGTCCGAGTCCATAAAAACCAAAACCCGGCACATAAGCATAATGTACAAAGTGTTGGCGCTTTAGCATGTAAGGATCGTCAGGGTTCCAGTTTCTGTATATGGACAGGATATCACCTGAACTACGTTCTAGAGTTACAACATACGGTTTTGCAATCTCATCCTCTGAATCATCAAAACCTTCTATCACAAGATCTGCGTGAATCTCATATAATGTGTGTCTGTCGTCATCTGAAAGAGAGTATCCACCCTCTTCAGCTTTACGTATCTCAATGTCAGAGTGGTATGGTTGTGGATCGTACAACTCTATATCACGGTAGAATCTGGCAACCTGTAGCTTTTTTACTTCGTTCTTGGTCTTACGCATAACGTGTGTGACACGCTCTGCAGTTTCTATATGGGATGCGCTGTAAGGTACAATACAATCTTCTGCAGGTATAAACAGTGCAACCTGTCGTCCCATGTTTGGATCGTAATAAACTTTTTTAAATGCAGAACCTGCGAGTCCAAGGCTGTAGAGCAAGCGTTCATGCTCTGGACGATATTCTATCATGTTCTCCGTCAGCTCGTAGTTCATGTCGGCTTTGACACGAGCAGCAGATTCAGTTTTCTCTTTTGTCTCTTCGCCAAGAATCTTGGTTTTCACCGGCCCCATGGCAGGAAAAGTCTCGCTCATGGTTTCAGCTTGGAACCGTATGGCTGCCTCTGCTAACACGGTGGAATACACACCACAAGCGCCTTCCCAAGGATCAGTACGCTCTTCATACTTAAATCCTAACACGTCAAGACCCTTCACGAATGTATCTGCCCATTCGTTACGGCTGTAGGTATCGGAATCCACTAGCTCTATAAGTTCTTCTGATAAAGACATCAGAGCAGTATCTTCCATGACTTCTGCCAGATTACCATCAAAGGCAATATCAGCTGGAAGCTTTGCGTCAGGAACTATGGTAATTTCTACGCTACCATCATCCAGAGTCACCATTTCAGGATTTACGATTTCAATCTCCAGATCTGTAGGTTTAGTTTCTTCTTCATCTAAACCCACAGGAGCTTGATATAGTCCCTTTTCAACTGCCATGATACTGACCCCTAATAATACCCGCCTCTACGATGTTTGAAATACTGCTGCTCTTCCGGTTCATCGCTAGGCAGGCGTATAAATCCTCCCTGACGAAACCTCATGAGAGCCATAACAGTTGCATCAACCAAGTCATCATGACTCATAAACGGGAATCCTGCAATCTCTTCTACCACTTCTTCGGCCCAGCGAGTCTCAGGAACCCAGCAAAGTCCTGACGCCACGATATCTGACACAGAGTTTAAACGAGCCAACTTATCTCCTGAACCCCTGTGCGGAGTGTACTCCTGTACCGGCAGTCCAGACCTGCGCATCTCCTGATACAGAGCTGTACCAGAGTTTTTCTTCTCGACTATGAACGCGTCTGGCTCCCACTCCTCATACTCTTCCAAGGCAAGTTCTTTGAGTTCTGGGAACTCCATACGCCTCTTTATGCTGTTTAGCAATATAATATTATAATTGTCCTCATGCTCATTCAAAAACACACCCCATGTCGTCAATGCTGTATAGTCAGCACGATTGTGTGTTTCTGCTGCCGCATCCAAAGACATTATCACGTATTCACACTCGGGCGGGTATTCTTCTTTCCATATGCCCCACCACTCCCGTTTGATAAGTGATGCTTCCTCTGCCGTAGGTTCCTGCTGATACTGCGCGTTCCACTGAAACGCTGGCATAGATGCCTTTGTGCGTAGTAACGCGTCAAGATCAAAGAACTCAGGCCACAGCGGTTTTTGTTCTGACTTATGAGTTTTCTTATTTACGATATCCAGTATGGCAGGAAACTCCATGACCTCGTATTGATCTGCTCTTTCGTTCTGCCCCATGTCTCTAGTTACACGTCCAGTCAGATCATCCATATGCCAACGTGTTTGTATAATAGCCACACGACCTCCGGGCATCAATCGTGTCCGCGCTCCGAATGTGAACCAGTCGTAGGCTTTTTCAAAGACTTCAAAATTTCCGTTAATGACATCTTGTTCGGAATGGGGATCGTCAACGAGCAGGAGGTCAGCGCCACGACCAGCAATAGATGAACCAATACCACACGCATAGTACTCACCTCCTGAACTAGTGTTCCATCTACCAGCAGATTTAGAATCTATGGCTAATTTAACTGTAGGAAATATAGTGCTATATTCATCTGTAGATATCAGGTTACGAACCTTACGACCAAAGTCTACCGCCAGATCAGTGGTGTGTGACACCATCATAACCTTTTTGTTGGGGTTACGACCCAGAAACCAAGCAGGGAAAAATATAGATACAAGCTGCGATTTACCGTGTCTGGGGGGTATGTTGACGCATATCCTATCTTTTTTACCCTCTGCAATGTCCATGAGCATGTCTGCAAGCATCCTGTGGTGCTTACCAACGATGTAATCAGGCTGCATACGCTTACAAAACTCAATCAGGTCATCAAATGCCGCCTGATTAGCTTTTCGGGAGTCCAGTTCATCTATTAATTTGTCTATTTCAACGATTTCTTCAGCAGTAAACTGGTCAAGGTTGTCCAACATGTGTTGAACTTCACCATCAGTAAAATCTGAAGCTAAAGCTGACGTCACAATGATGTCTCTTTCTTTGCTTCAGGCTCTGCAGGTAGTATTGCTTCTTCACAATGCACTATAAACTTGTAATTTGCGTTATTTTCACGCCAAACCCAGTTTCTAGCCATAGCATCACACTCTTCTATGGGCATAAGCACGTCCAAAACTATATTATTACCCACATATACCCACTCTTCTTCTGCTGTGAAACCCCAAATACTTATAACCAGTAAAAAAGTCTTCATTCCTTTGTCTCCAGCCCCAGTTCAGCATCAACATCCAGAACTTCACCGTCTATAACGACAGCATCTTGTATATCTTCCTCTGGTGTACTCAGCTTTTGTAGTTTTTCCCTTAACCTAGCTCGTAGATCATCGGTGGACTGGTGTGTAATGGTCACTTCGGACTTCTCTGCAAACAATCCAACATCAGAAATCTTGCCCAACAGCTCCAAAGCACGTATCCGTACCCTTGGATCTGGGTTTTCTGTCTCATCTATGAGCTTGTTAGTCACCAAGTGACGTACCTGTAACGCACTCTCGACTACAGAATGGCCAAATTCCTGCAAAATATTGTTTGTAAGCACTAGAGATGCCGGGGTAAGTGTTGCTGCTCTCTTTGTGGTAACTTTTTTAGACGTGTTTTCGGGGTCATCAGCGTATGCCGTGACCAATCTGGCAGCAATATCCTCATCTTCTTTGGTAGGTTCTAGGTTTACACCATGGTCAGCAAGCTCTTTGGCGGTTTCAGCAGCCGCGTCAGTGCGTTTCTTCAGGTCCATGGGCGGTAGCTCTTCAGGAATCGCCACACCTAGTTCTGGTTCTACTAGTATACTCATGTTTTTTCGCAGGTTATTAACCGTTCGTATCAATCTATATAGTAAAATTATTTTTTATGCAAGGAGGTTGGGACTCCTACCGGGGGGTGTTCCTATATTTAGGGGGGTGGGGGGTCGAACTCAGAGAAAACCGATTTGTTTGAGAAAATTAGTAATATATAGGTGTGTGTACGACATAGCAGACAACGCGGTCATGGGGGTAGGGTAGGGTATCGGATAGCAAAAAAACGCACAATATAACACGTTATACAACGCATCTATATCAAAACGCGTCATGGTGTGGTCTAATACAACCATCAACAGCGCAGTTGCTGTTGTGTTAACCAGTTTACGCAATTGCGTAAACATTACAGAAAGGACTAGGCATTATGTCTATTTCAAATCTTCCGCGCCCTAGCGCTAATTTCATCCGTATCGATAACGCCGCTAACAAGGCAAGCGATGCCTTATTCGCCGCATATGTCGAAGGTGGCTGGACGCCTAAAACATTTATGTCACCAAAAAATGGCGGCACGTTATCACTTGGCGATTACAACGGTCTTCTATTGGACATTGCCAGATTCGCCAAAGTGACTAATCAAGAAAGCCAAAAGCTTGTCGATTTGTTATCACCACAGCAGAAAAAATGGTATGTGCTTTATGCATTAGAGGCCAATGGTCTAGCGTTTAAGAAGGCAAAGCGTAATGCTACAAAGCCAGTAGCGGATGCCATGCAGAAAGATCTAAACGATGCCAAACAACTTGTCGGCAGACGTTTCGGTGAATACAAGCGCAAGGCAGAGGCATTTGACAAGCGCAAGAATCCAGCGACGAAAGAACCGAACAAGACTGCACCGACGCTGGAACGGTTGGAACGTGACGGCAATAAGCTGTTAGGCTGGATCGAAAAAGACACTGATTTGGCTAATCGCATCCAACTGCAAAAACTTGCCAAACAATTGTTGGAAGCAGTCAAAACTGCTAAAAAGCAATCTAAATAACACACTATGCCAGCCCAGTAATCACGCTGGGCTGGTTTTCTTTTAAGAGAGGATGACAGGTTATGAAACAACATAAAAACATCTTAAGACGTAAAGAGCTGGCACGTTGCCGGTTCCGCGTTATCGTTGGATCAATATTGATGTGTCTAGGTATCATGATGATTGTCACTGGCGCATCTGTCGGTGAATTACCATCTGATCCATGGCCAATATTTGGCATTGTGTTTCAAGCAGTATGGATATTGGTTGGAATATTTACCGCCGGTCTAGGTTATCGCTTCGCTAACTTTGCGGATTATGAGAGGTTATTATAATGAAAGATCTTACATTATCCGAATTAGTAGACTGGATAAATAAATCCGAAGAGACTGGATATTATCGCGGCTTTTCTAGGCATGAGATTGCATTGGAATATCATAAACGCATCAGATACCTTCAAAGCATTGTACCACTTAAGAAATAACAATCAGGCACGGCTTCGGTCGTGCCTTTTTTTGTGTCCAAAATCGGCTGAAGCCAGTTGCTAGTGGAGCGCCTCGCCTCAGATGCACAGCCTGACATCTTTACGCAAATGCGTAAACCTATTGAAGCC
>VTLG01009650.1_pt1 | contig 23170 bp, 29 predicted proteins | sample 4694571 | NCBI WGS metagenome assembly VTLG01 (sample SAMN12604809, study PRJNA352737) | marine metagenome | biome: ENVO:00000447; feature: ENVO:00000209|ENVO:00000569|ENVO:01000036; material: ENVO:00002151; isolation source: viral sequences binned using virsorter ...
CTGATTATACAGCAGCGCCTTCTGGATATCATTACAAAGTATCTTCTATCGCTACCCATGTCCTAACAATCGCAAGATTTAATCCTGCAACTGGTAAAACAGAAACAGGTGGTTTACGACACGCTGTGGTGGACGATGCGAAAGTTACAAGACGCTGGGAATTCTACTTTAACTTTTCACAACCACCTACTTCAACAGATGACGCTGTTGCTGCTGGCGGTTCACTTGATGAGTTACATATTGTAGTAACAGATGAAGATGGCGGTATCACAGGTACAGCAGGACATATCTTGGAAACATTTGAGGGTCTTTCACAAGCTTCAGATGGTAAAAATTCCCAAGGTGGAACAAATTATTATGTTGATGTTTTATATAATGAATCAAAATACATCTACTGGATGGATCACGAAACAACTTTAGCAAACGCTGGTTCAGCAAAAAAAGGACAAACATTTGATGCCGCTGGCGCAAATGGCTTTACTGTATTTTCTAATTCACTAACAGGTGGAACAGACGATTACACAATTACTAATGCTGAATATGCATTAGGATTTGATAAGTTCCTAGATGCTGAAACAGTTGATATTGCATTGTTACTCGGTGGACCATCTCATACATCTACTGATGCTACTGGAGCAACTAAAGCAACTAAAGTAATTGATATTGCAACAAGTAGAAAAGATTGTGTAGCATTTATTTCACCTGCGAGAGCAGATGTTGTGAATGTAACTGATCCTATTTCTCAAACTGTTAATGTCAAAGGCTTTGCTGACGCTTTATCTTCATCTAGTTATGCAGTAATTGATAGTGGATACAAATATATGTATGACAAATACAATGATGTATATAGGCATGTACCATTGAACGGCGATATCGCTGGTCTTTGTGCAAGGACTGACAGCGTAGCAGACCCTTGGTTTTCACCAGGTGGTTTCAATCGTGGTCAAATTAGGGGTGCAGTTAAACTTGCATTTAATCCTAACCAAACACAAAGAGATGAATTATACAAAGCAAGAGTTAATCCTGTTGTTACTTTCCCTGGTCAGGGAACTGTATTGTTCGGTGATAAAACTGCTCAAGCAAAACCAAGTGCATTTGATAGAATCAATGTAAGGAGACTTTTCATTGTTCTTGAAAAAGCGATTGCTACTGCTGCTAAATTCCAACTCTTTGAGTTCAATGATGAGTTCACAAGAGCAGGGTTTAGAAATTTAGTAGAACCGTTTTTGAGGGATGTACAAGGTCGTAGAGGTATAACTGACTTTCTGGTCGTTTGTGATGATACAAACAATACTGGAGAAGTAATAGATAGAAACGAATTTAGGGCTGATATTTTTATCAAACCTGCTCGTTCTATTAACTTCATAACACTTAACTTCGTAGCAACAAGAACAGGCGTAGCCTTTTCTGAAGTTGCAGGCGCTTAATAGATAGAGGGAGAAATAAAAAATGGCTAACATTGATGATTTTAAAGCTCGTTTAAAAGGCGGCGGTACAAGACTTAATCAGTTTAAGGTAACGATGCCTTTCCCTGGTTTTGCAAGTGTGGGTGGAGAAACTGAAGAAATGGCATTCTTATGTCATGCTACATCTACACCAGCGCAAACAGTTCCATCAATTGCTATTGACTTCCGAGGCAGGAAGTTACAGGTAGCAGGCGACAGAACTTTTACAACCTGGGATACTACTGTTTATAATGATACAGACTTCAAGGTATACAGAGCGTGTGAAAGATGGATGAATGGTATTAATAATTTAACTGATAATGAGGGGATAACTAATCCTTCTGACTATCAGGTGGATGCATTTGTCGACCAATTAGATAGAAACGGAACTACTTTAAAGTCTTGGACTTATAGAGGCGTGTTTCCAACACTTCTACCTGGTTTTGCATATACATCAGCAGAAGCAACTGGAATTGCTGAATTTGCTGTAACTTGGACATATCAATACTTTGAAACTGACACTACTACATAAACAAAAAAGTTATTAAAGGAAATATAATATGGTACAACTATTGGGATTCCAAATAACGAGAACTAAAGATGAGAAGGACAGTAAATCTACACAAGCATTTACTGTTCCTTCTTCTGATGACGGCACAACAACTATATCTGCTGGCGGTTTTTTTGGCCAATACTTGGATATGGATGTTACTGCTAAAAATGAAGAAGGCTTAATAAGACGATATCGGGAGATTGCTCAACATCCAGAATGTGATATGGCAGTTGAAGATATTATCAATGAGGTTATTGTATCGGATGAAAGAGATTCATCCGTATCTATTTCCTTGGATAAACTAGGAATTTCTGACAAAATTAAATTAAAAATTCGTGATGAATTTGATGAAATTTTAAGTTTACTGAATTTTGATGAAAAGGGTCACGACATTTTTAAGCGATGGTATATTGATGGCAGAATATACTTTCACAAGGTAATAAATCCTGATAGTCCTCGTAAAGGAATAACAGAACTACGGTATATTGACCCACGAAAAATTAAAAAGATTCGTGAGGTTAATAAGAGAAGGGATGTTAAACGATTAGGTATTGAAGTTATAGAAGAAACTGCGGAGTGGTTTGTCTATAATGAAAGAGGCATAGACGGACCAACAACCAATGTGGGTGTAAAGATTGCTGCTGATACTATTACATATGTTACATCTGGTGTTATAGACCAGAATAAGAATTTAGTTTTAAGTCATTTGCATAAGGCAATTAAACCTGTCAATCAATTGCGAATGATTGAGGATGCTGTTGTTATTTACAGAATAGTAAGAGCACCTGAAAGAAGAATATTTTATGTTGATGTTGGAAATTTACCAAAGATAAAAGCAGAATCATACCTTCGGGATGTAATGGCAAGATATAGAAATAAACTTGTCTATGACGCTTCAACTGGAGAGATTCGGGACGACAGAAAACATATGTCCATGCTTGAAGATTTTTGGTTACCTCGTAGAGAGGGTGCAAAGGGTACCGAAGTTACTACTCTTCCGGGTGGTTCAAATCTAGGAGAAATTGGTGATGTTCAATATTTTCAAGAAAGATTATATAGAAGTTTGAATGTTCCTATATCAAGGATGAAATCAGATACTGGTTTTAATCTTGGTAAGGCATCAGAAATAACAAGGGATGAATTAAAGTTTACAAAATTCATTCAACGATTAAGAAAAAGATTTACACAGGTCTTTAATGATATTCTAAAAACGCAATTAGTTTTAAAGGGTATTATTACAATAGAAGATTGGCCAACGATAAAGGAACACTTACAATATAGTTTCTTGAAAGATGGATATTTTGCAGAAGCAAAACAAGCAGAAATAATGAAAGATAGAATTGATTTAGCAAATGCGATAACTCCATATGTTGGGAAATTTTATTCTATGGAATATGTGAGAAAAAATATTTTGCGGCAAACTGATGAGGATATTGCTGAGATTGATTCTCAAATTGAAAACGAAATTAAGAGGGGTATTATTGCTTCACCTGAGGCAGAGCCGATGGAAGATGAGGGTGATAGTACCGATATAAATATAGAAGGAGATGAATAATTATGCCAGATGATAATGTAGTTAAGATGGTTAATTCTCTTGCGGCTGATGATAATGTTACTGCTCAAAGTGCATTTAAGGATGCTCTTGCAAGTAAAATTGGAACAGCACTTGACGATAAAAGGCAAGGAGTTGCTAAAGATTGGTTGAATGCTGCTCAAGATTTCCAAGCAACAAAAGACGCTGCTGGATTAGATAAAATTTCGGGTGCAATATCGCCCTCCGTTTTAGGAGCAGAAACTGAAAAACCTGAAGAGGAAACTGAAACTGCACCTGAAGTTGAAACACAAGCTGACCAACCACAGGATGATAGTGATGAACAGCCTGCCGTTTAAAAGTTTTAAAAAAACTATTAATGAACGAAGGTATAGTGGTCCAGAAGGAACGGAGGAGTTTAAGAAATTATCTCCGAAATTACGAAAGGCAATTAATGATGTTTATAATGCAATTAATAATACTAAAGGTTCTATTGTTTCAAAAATAGAAAGTATTATTAGTAAAGTGGCAAAGAAACATAGTGTCAAAGTAAATGATATCGAGGATTACTTTGATAACGAATTAATAAAGTAAGGAAATAAAAATGGCTTTTGCAACAAGAACAATAAGAGATACAGTTGTGGCTGCTGGTGATGTTGGAGGAACAACTCAACATGGAACAGTAGTTGTAGCATTGGATCATTCTAGTGATAGTGCAACTTCGGCTGCTTTGGATGCAAGTGGATTATCTGGTCACGCAAATGGTGCTAAATTAAGTATTAAAAGAATTTGGTGGGGGTTAACTGGTTCAGTAGAAATACAATTTAAAGGATCATCAACTGATACAACTGCAATTAGACTTGCAGGTGCAGGAGAATATACTGGTCCTGCAATTAGTAATAATGCAACTAATACTGGTGCAACATCTGGTGATTTAGAATCAGTTGCTGCTGCTGCAACAGGATTTATTATAATAGAATTACGAAAAGACGCTGCATTTACAGCATAGTTTTAAGGTTTAGATTATGACAATTAGTAATACAACAATAGTGGACACCACATCAAAATATATTGTGAAGTCTACTGGTATTAAAGATGAAACGGATGGAACTTTAGTTGATGCTTCAAAACTTAAAGAAGCAACAAATGAATCGTTAGTAAATTTAATAGAATGTTTTTATTTGATTGAAGGTACTGGAACGATAACAATTAAAGCAGGGAGTGAAGAAGATAATTTGACTTTGACTGGAAAAGGAAAATATGGATTACGACCTGACCAATTGAAGTTTGGTAATGATGGCATAATAACACTATCAACTGACTCAAGTGTGGATAGTTATTTGATGGTAACAGAATTTAGGAGAAATGATTAATGGCTGACGCTGTAACAACTCAAACACTTTCAGACACCTCTGGTGTAAAAAGTGTGGTGAAGATGACGAATATAAGCGATGGTACAGGAGAAACTCTTGTAACTAAAATGGATGCTTCTGCATTGACTCATATGTCGGAAGATGCTACGAAAAAAGTTTCTAAAATCTGGTATAGTGTGAATACAACTAATGGAAAATCAGGTGTTGAATTATTATGGGCAGGAAGTGGAGTAAGTTCTGCAAATAAAACGATTTGTATCCTGTCAGGTAATGGATTTTGGGATTTAAAAATAGCAGGAAATGAAATTGCAAATAATGCTACATTAACTGCAAGCACATCGCCTGCAGGAGACTTGTTACTTTCAACAAAAGGTTTTGTGTCAGGTGATAATTACTCACTTATAGTTGAAGTAAGATAAATGGCTAAAAAGAAAAGAGATTATTCTAGGGAAATACTAGAAAGGATTGTTGGTTCAAAAAGAAAAACTGAATTGGCAGAAAAGTTTAGAGAAGCATTTACTGAAAAATATAATATCAAGCGTGAAGAAATGAAAAAAGGAATTGTAGATAAAATCTATAATAAAGAGAAGGTGGAGAGATGAAACTAATTACAGAAACAATTGAAGATATCGAAGTCTTAACAGAAGCCAACACTAAAGGCGGTAAAGACTATAAGATAAAAGGTGTCTTTATGCAAGCGGATATAAAGAACCGTAATGGTAGAGTCTATCCGGTTGCAACACTTTCAAAAGAAGTGGCAAGATATACTACAGAATACATTAATAAAAGACGAGCTTTTGGAGAGTTGGGACATCCAGATGGACCAACTGTTAATCTTGAACGAGTATCACATATGATTACAAGTTTAAAACCAGAAGGAAAGAATTTTGTTGGTGAAGCAAAAATTATGGATACACCATACGGTAAAATCGTAAAGAATCTAATTGATGAGGGCGCTCAATTGGGCGTATCATCTAGGGGGATGGGTTCTATACAATCTTCCTCTCAAGGAAATGTTGTTGGCAAAGATTTTTATTTAGCGACAGCAGCAGATATCGTTGCAGATCCTAGTGCTCCTGATGCTTTCGTAGAAGGCATTATGGAAGGCAAAGAATGGGTTTGGGATAATGGTGTGTTAAAAAGTAAAACTGTAGAAGAATATAAGTCTGAAATCGAAAGAGCAAGACGAACAGAATTGGCGGAAGTGAAGTCTAAAGTATTTAAGGACTTTGTTTCTAAACTATAAAATCTACGCAAAAAACCAAAAAGCGTAGGTTTTAAGATGGTAATTGTTATAAATATTTGTAACTGAAATTAAAAATTTTTAATATTTAAGGAGAGACCGAATGTCTGAAACTGAAATTAAGAAAGAAGTAGAACAAGAAGTAAAAGCAGAGGAGCTTGATACAAAGGGTAGTCCTAGTATTTCAACAAAATCTGCTGTTAAATCTGAACCTACTCACCTTAAAAATGACGCTGAAGATTTGGGACCTGCTGTAGTTAAACCTACGGACAAGAATCCAGACTCAACTAAAAAGGTTAAGAAACACTCGGATCAGGTTAATGCAAGTGCAAAGGATGGTTCTTTAGAAAAAGATAATAAACCATCTGCAGCAGCTGAAGAAGCAAAAGTAAAAGACGACAAAGAAATCGTTGCTGAAATTGCTGATGAAGATATTGACCTTTCTAGCGATGTTAAAGCATTAGTTTCTGCGGATGCAGATTTGAGCGATGAGTTCAAAGAAAAAGCTGCAACCATTTTTGAAACTGCTGTTAAAACACGCATTAAAGAACAAGAGTCAAAAATTAAAAGTCAGTATGAAGAAAAACTTTCAAAAGAATCTGAAACAATTAAAGTAGCGATGGCTGAAAAAGTTGACGCTTATTTAAATTATGTTGTTGAAGAATGGATGAAAGAAAATGAATTAGCAGTTGAAAGAGGTATTCGTACCGAAATTGCTGAGGACTTTATTACTGGTCTAAAAACTCTATTCAAAGAACATTATATTGATGTTCCTGAAGAAAAGTATAATGTATTAGATGATTTAACAAATGAAAAAGACAAACTTGAAGATAAACTTAACGAAAAAATTAAAGAAAATGTTGAGTTGAATAAGCAAGTTGGTGAGTTCACTAGAGAAAAACTTATTGGTGAAGTTGGAAGCGATTTAGCTGATACTGAATTAGAAAAGTTCCACTCTATGGCTGCAAATGTTGAATACGATAATGCAGATAAATTTAAAGAGAAATTAGAAACTGTTAAAGAATCTTATTTCCCTAAAACGAAACAAGAAACAGCTTCAACGAAAGATGAAGTTGATTCTGTGGCGGCAAATTCTCCAGAATACTCTGGTGAAAGAAGCGATGCTATGGCTGCATATACGGCCGCTATTTCAAAAAACATTAAGTCCAAATTGGCTTAATGGTGATATTATTATAAAATATTAATTAATTAATAGGAGAGATAAAAATGTATCTTACTGAAAATTTACAAGAAAAGTGGCAGCCAGTCCTAGAACATCCAGATTTGCCAAAAATCCAGGATTCTTATAAAAGAGCTGTTACTACTGTGATTCTAGAAAACCAAGAGAAAGCGACTCGTGAAGATAGATCCTTTCTTTCAGAAGCTGCACCGGCGAATGCTATGGGCGCTTCTTCTTCAACTGCTGGCGACGGTAGTGTTGATATTTGGGATCCAGTTTTAATTTCGCTCGTTAGACGAGCTATGCCTAACTTGATTGCTTATGATGTCTGTGGCGTTCAACCAATGACTGGTCCAACAGGACTAATCTTTGCTATGAAGTCAAGATATTCTACTCAAGGTGGTACTGAAGCATTGTTTGATGAAGCTGATACTTCATTCAGTTCAACTGATGCTGCTGGAGGTTCTGGTTCGCCAGATAATCAAGCGGGTACAAACCCTGCAATCTTGAATGATAGTCCATCCGTTGGAACCTATACTTCTGGTTCTGGATTTACTACCGCACAAGCAGAAACACTAGGTGACGGAACAGATGAGTTCGCTGAAATGGCTTTCTCAATTGATAAAGTTACTGTTACTGCTAAGTCAAGAGCTCTTAAAGCTGAATATACTATGGAACTTGCTCAAGATTTAAAAGCAATCCATGGTTTAGACGCTGAAACAGAATTGGCTAACATCTTGTCAAGTGAAATTCTTGCAGAAATCAACCGTGAAGTAGTTAGAACTATTTACTCACACGCTAAAGCGGGTGCTCAAGTGAATACAACTACTGCAGGTATCTTTGATTTAGATACTGACTCAAATGGTCGTTGGTCTGTTGAGAAATTCAAAGGACTTCTTTTCCAATTGGAAAGAGATGCTAATGCGGTTGGGCAATTAACTCGTAGAGGAAAAGGTAATCTAATTATCTGCTCTGCTGATGTTGCTTCTGCCCTTGCTATGTCTGGCGTACTTGATTACGCTCCAGCACTTTCAACTAACTTAAATGTTGATGACACAGGCAATACTTTTGCAGGTGTTCTTAACGGCAAATTTAAGGTTTATGTTGATCCATATAGTGCTAACATAGACGCTAAACAATTCTATGTTGTTGGCTATAAAGGAACAAGTCCATACGACGCTGGACTATTCTATTGCCCATATGTTCCACTACAAATGGTGAGAGCAGTTGGTCAGAATAGTTTCCAACCAAAAATCGGATTTAAAACTCGATATGGTATGGTTCAAAATCCTTACGCAACTTCAGCTGGTGCTGGTGCATTAGATAATTCTGGTGCAGTTGGTGCTACACATCAAAACTTATATTACAGACGAGTTAAAGTTACTAACTTAATGTAATTGAGTCTAGAAATAGAAAGAATTTAGGGGGACTTTGTCCCCCTTTTTTTTGCTTTAAAGTATTATAAATAGTAATATGACAACAACAAAAGCAGTAGATAGGTCGCCTGATAAATTGGACTATGCAAGTCCGGTACAGTTTAAGTTTACTTGTGCGAAGTTACCTTTGATAGAGTTTTTTTGCCAGACAGCAAACATTCCTGGCATTACTTTAGGTGAAGCAACACAAGAAACAGGTCTGGTAGATATTCCTATACCTGGTGATAAGATTACATATCAGGGTTTAAATATTTCGTTTCTTGTGGATGAGAATTTAAATAACTATAAAGAATTGCACGATTGGATGACTGGTTTAGGATTTCCTGAAAAACATCAGCAGTTTACAGATTTATTAGCAACAGGACACGATAGATTTCCTACATCAAAGGTAGGAACAGCAACTCCTAGTAAGGATTCTGGTTCAAAATATATAACTGCACCGCTTGATGCTGGTGCAACATATTCGGATGCAACTTTAACTGTTTTAAATAGTAAGAATATTGCAAAAACAGAAATACGGTTTCGAGATATCTACCCAACATCACTTGGTGCATTGTCGTATAGTGTAAAAGCAAGTGATGTAGATTATTTAGCTGTTGATGCTGGTTTTGCTTATACACTTTATAGTATAGTCCAGATTAGTACAACCTAATTTCCTTGACTTTCTTACTGTTTTTTGATATAATGGTAGATTATGACATTAGAAGAATTACAACAATTGGTGAATAAAGATTTGAAACTTGATGATACGGAACTTGATTCTGAATCAGCAAGAATACCTTTATTGCACAACAAATACCTCCAACATTTTAATAAGTTTACCCTATTGCTGAAGAAAGCACAACAAGAACTAAATGTACTTGAGCGGGAGAAATGGGAATATTATACTGGTAAAGCAGATGAATCAGTTTATAGAGAAAAGCCATTTGATTTGAAGGTCCTTAAATCTGATGTCCACATTTACATAAATTCAGATGAAGAAATGCAAAGGTCGGATCAAAAAGTAGCATACTTAAATACTGTTGTTAAATATTTAGAACAGATATTAAGAGGTTTAAACAATCGAACATTCTTAATTAAGAATATGATAGAGTGGAAGAAGTTTACAAGTGGGGCAATATAGTGGATCATCAAAAAATATTTGCAACTAATCTGTTCATCTTGGATGATTTTTTACCACAGGTAACAACAGCAGAAAAATATATTGTAGATGGTATGAAAAAATATATTTCAGATTTGTGGTTGAACAGAAAATATGATGAAAACTGGCAAACTAAATCAGCGGACTTACATAAGAAAAAGGAGTTTAAGTATTTTACTGAATCAGTTATAGCTGTTAGTAAAAAAATAATTAATGCATTAGATTATAATGTAGAAGATATTACGATAACCGATATGTGGGCAAATGTATTAAAGGATAGTGAATTTCATCCTGTGCATACACATTCTAATAATTTTTTAAGTGGTACATATTATTTACAATCTGACCAAAGTGCAAGTATTGTTTTTCACGATCCTAGACCAGCAGCAGATGTAATTGTGCCTAGAAGAAAAAATACTACATTAAATAATTCAAGTGTGTTAAGTTATGCTTCTAAACAAAATAGAGCAGTAATTTTTCCATCTTGGTTGCCACATTGGGTTCAACAAAATAAGTCTAAACATAAACGAATAAGTATAGCTTGGAATATTCAAGTTAGAGGGCAGTTAGGAGAACATTATGAGTTCCAATCAGCAAATTTCTGATTTTATATATTACTATCCAGAAGCAATTAATCCGTTATTGTGTAATACTATTACAAATTATTTTAATACAAATGCACAATGGAAACAATCTACATTCTCTACAGCATATAAAAATACTGGAACATCCCAAGTTTCAATGATGGAATATTGGATTGATTCCAAAGATTCATATTATCAAGATTTAAGAAATGCATTTGAAGATTCGGTTAATGATTATATTGGTGTTCACCAGAAGATAAAAATTCAAGCATATACTAATTTTAGAATTAATTGTTATAGTACAGGTGGGTTTATGAAAGAACATATTGATAATATACATTATAGCCATGGACAGAAAGAAGGTTATCCACATCTTACATCTTTAATTTTCTTAAATGATGATTTTGATGGCGGTGAATTTTATTTATGTGGTGAAGCGTTAGAAAAGAAAGTCGGCTCCGCTGTTGTATTTCCTTCCAATTTTATGTATCCTCACGAAGTTAAGAAAGTTACAAACGGAAAACGATATAGTGTAATGACATGGATACTTTAATCATTGAAAAGAAAGATGATGTTTACCTGACGGTAGATTGTGATCCAAATATCCAAAGAGAAATTTCAGAATTTTTTACCTTCTATGTTCCTGGTTATAAGTTTATGCCAGCGTTCCGAACAAGAATGTGGGATGGAAAGATACGATTATATTCCCAAAAATTTAAAGAGATATATTTTGGACTCTATCCATATATTAAAGCGTTTGCTGAAGAACGAGGTTATCAAATTGTTGTTGGTAAGAATGTTGACATAGATAATAAGGTTGATAAGGAAGTTGTTACAAAGTTTTCTAATAGTTTAGGTCAATCTTTTGAAGCAAGAGATTATCAAGTGGACGCCATCTATCATAGTTTAAAATATAATCGAGCATTACTATTAAGTCCTACTGCAAGTGGTAAATCATTTATTATCTATGCCCTTATTCGATACTATACACACTTGTTAAAAGATAAACCAAACAATAGGTGTTTGTTAATTGTTCCAACTACATCATTAGTAGAACAAATGTATACCGATTTTAAATCGTATGGTTGGGATGTAAAGAAAAATTGTGATAGGTTGTATAGTGGATATTCTAACATAACAGATAAGAAAGTTTTAATATCCACTTGGCAAAGTTTATACCGATTGAAGATAGATTACTTCCAGCAATTTGGTATTGTCTTTGGTGATGAAGCACATTTGTTTAAGTCAAAATCATTAACAGCAATAATGACTAAACTAACAGATTGCAAATACAGAATTGGACTGACTGGAACTTTGGATGGTGCTCAAACCCATAAGTTAGTATTGGAAGGTTTGTTTGGTGCTGTTAATAAAGTTACATCAACAAAGAAACTAATAGATAAAAAACAACTATCTAATTTAACTGTCCGATGTTTGATTTTAAAACATACAGAAGCAAATTGCCATGCGTTTCGGAATGCAAAATATGTGGATGAGATAGATTATTTAGTGAGTAGTAGTTCACGAAATAACTTTATAAGACGCCTAGCACTTAAATTAGAGGGGAATACACTATGTTTATTTCAATTAGTAGAGAAACATGGTAAGAACCTACACGAAATGATAGAAGAAAAGGCAGACATTAACAGAAGGGTATTCTTTATTTACGGAGGAGTTGAAGCAGATGAGCGAGAAAAAATCAGAGCAATTACGGAAAAAGAAACCAATGCTATCATTGTCGCCTCATACGGTACCTTTTCAACTGGCATTAACATTCGTAATTTACACAATATTATTTTTGCTAGTCCTAGTAAGTCTAGGATAAGAAACTTACAAAGTATAGGTAGAGGTCTCCGATTGGGAGATAATAAAACTGCTGCTACTTTGTATGATATAGCAGATGATATGACTTATAATAATAGGGAAAATTTTACCTTAAAACATTTTCAGGAACGGATTAGCATTTATACCGAAGAGGAGTTTGATTATGAAATTCACAATGTCCAGTTGAAAGATTAGATAAATAGTAGTATGGAACAAAAACAACAAATTGAATATAAAATAATAAAACTTATTGATGGTACCGAGTTAGTGGGACAGATATCGGTAAGCGATAATGATAAGTTTTTAAGAATTGAAGAACCTTTACAATTAAAGACAGTTCCACAACGAACACCGGTAGGTATGAGAGATGATTCTTCTTTAACACCTTGGCTGCCATTTTCAACAGATAAAGTTTTTTCTATTCCAAAAGAAAGAGTTATAACTATTGCAAGTATTAATAAAGATTTATCTCATTATTATGAAACAATTTCAAAACGATTAAAAGCTCAACCGATAAGACCTCCTTTAAGTCCACAAGAAATGGATAAAATATTAAAACTTGCTGAACAAATGGAAAAGGATCAAATAACAAATGAAGAAAGACAACAAATGATGGATGAATTAAGTGATGAAGAATTAGATTTCTTATATAAACCTGCTCCTAGGACCTTACATTAGGTTCTATTCCATCTGCAAAACCCTACAGGGTCTATTATATCACCATGAATTTTTTTGTCAAGCATTTTGCTTATTTTTCCTTGACTTTTCCTAAAAAATTTAGTATAATAGAAACATAACATAATGAAAGAAGTATTATGGCAATACCTTTAAAGAAAAAGAAAGTAACACAGCATTATGTGGATAACAAGAAGTTTTTGGAAGCAATGGTTATCTATAAAGATAAAGTTAGTAGTGCTAAAGAGAATAATAGAAAAAAACCAGATGTTACGAATTACATTGGTGAATGCTTTTTAAAAATTGCTAATCACTTATCTTATCGACCGAATTTTATTAATTATACTTACCGAGATGATATGATTTCAGATGGTATAGAGAATTGTCTACAATATATGAGCAATTTTGATCCAAATAAATCAACTAATCCGTTTGCATATTTTACACAAATTATATACTATGCATTTATAAGACGAATACAAAAAGAGAAAAAGCAACAGCAAGTAAAACAAAAGTTAATTGCTAATGCTGGTGTTGAAAACATAATGGATCAACTGGAAGGTGATGACGCTCAATATAGAAGTCAGTTATTGGATTTTTTACAACGGAATCAAAAACTAGAGGAACCAATAATAAAGAAAAAGTAATTATATTATAAGGTAGGTATGAAGATAGCATTATTGAACGACACCCATTTTGGTGCTCGTAATGACAGTTTGATATTTGATGATTATTTCCACAAGTTCTATGACAAGATATTTTTTCCATATATAAAGAAACATAATATCAAGACACTTATTCATTTAGGTGATGTTGTAGATAGACGAAAATACATTAACTATAGAATAGCACATAATTTTAGACACAAGTTTTTACACCGATTATGGGATGAGAAAATTGATACTCATATTATAATTGGCAATCACGATATTTATTTCCGAAACACAAACAAGATTAATGCCGTGCAGGAATTATGCACGACACCTGATGGTTTACACGAACCTTGGATTTATAAAGAACCAAAAGTAGTTGACTTTGATGGATTAAATATATTAATGCTCCCGTGGATTAATCCAGAAAACGAAGAACATTCTCTTAAAACATTAGAAACAGCACACGCCGATATTGTTATGGCTCATTTAGATTTGAATGGATACCCAATGACAAATGGTGTAGTTCAAACTCACGGTTATGATAGAAGTATAGTTTCAAGATTTGAAAAAGTAATGAGTGGACACTTTCATAAGAAAAGTGATGATGGCCAAGTATTTTATTTAGGATGTCAATCTGAAATAACTTGGGCAGATTATAATAACCAAAAAGGGTTTCATATATTTGATACAGCGACAAGAGAATTAGAATTTATCAAAAATCCATATACAATATTTAAGAAATTATTTTATGATGATATTGAAACCAATTATGATAATATTAATATTAAATCATATCATCAAAAGTTTATTAAACTGATTGTTGTTAATAAAAAAGACAATGAAATGTTTGATAGGTTATTGGAACGATTATATAATGATATTTCAGTTCACGAATTAAAAATTTTGGAAGATTATTCTAGCTTATCTCATCATAATGTAAGCGATGATATAGTGGAGGGGTCAGAAGATACAATGACATTAGTTAGTAATTATGTTGACCAGTTAGAAGTTGATTTGGATAAAGACAAGTTAAAAGTTATGATTAAAGAAACTTATGTGGAGGCACAGGATGCAGATCCCATTTCCGAATAAGAAATATAATATCATTTATGCTGATCCGCCTTGGCACTTTCAGAATTGGAATAATAAAAATGCACAAACGAATCCAGAGAATCATTATAAGACAATGACAATGAAAGATATAGAAAATCTACCAGTTGGAGATATTGCAGATAAAGATTGTGTATTGTTTATGTGGTGTACTGATCCATTATTACCTAAACAATTTCCTATTATAGAACAATGGGGTTTTGAATATAAGACAGTTGCTTTTAATTGGGTGAAAACTAACAAAGACAAAAGAAAAAACTATTACTTTAAAGGACCAGGATATTGGACAAGAGCAAATGCTGAAATTTGTATTTTAGCAACAAAAGGAAAACCTCATAGAGTTGGTGCTAATGTTGATAGATTAGTTGTAAGTGAACGGAGAGAACATAGTAGAAAACCAGATAGAATAAGAGCAGATATAATAAATTTATGTGGTGATTTACCACGCATTGAATTATTTGCAAGACAAGAATGGGATGGTTGGGATTGCTGGGGTAATGAAGTATGATTTCATTTTTAGAGAAGTTAAATTATGTTCCGCCTGTGATTAAACCATATGATAAGAATGGAGTAGTTGTTTATAAAGGTAAAGATATTCATGGTCCACGCTGGTTATTAACTGTTGATGATGAACCAAGAATGGTATATCATTTAAATCATGGACAAGCATTCCAATTTTACTCTCATTATAAGTTGGCACTTGGTAATGTTATTTGCACAGGTTTAGGATTTGGTGTGAGAGAACAATGGTTGGCAACAAAACCAGAAGTAAATAAAATAACTGTATTAGAAAAACATAAGGCAGTAATAGATTACCACAAAGATATTGGAACGCAATGGTCAGATAAGATTGAGATTATAAATTGCGATGCTAATGAATATAAAAGTAATTGTGATTTTTTATCTGTAGACCATTATGAAAAAGAAGATGTTAAAAGTATTATTGAGAGTATCAAAAGGATAGAAAATAATATTAGTTGTTGTTTTATGTGGTTTTGGATGTTAGAACAATGGTTAGAGAAAGGATATATTTATAACACTAGAGAAGGAAGTGTTTTGCATTATCAATCGTGGGAGAATAACGACCTTTATCAAGCATACAATAAGTTAAAAACATTTCTTGGCTTAAAAAGTTTACCAGAATTAAGTATTAAACAATTGACAGAATTTATTGATGTATATGGGAAGAGAATATGATAGTATTTAAGAAATTACGATATAAGAATTTTCTTTCAACAGGTCAACAGTTTATAGAAGTTGGATTAAATACATCAGCAACAACATTAGTAATGGGGGAAAATGGTTCAGGTAAGTCTACTATGTTAGACGCTTTATGCTTTGGATTGTTTCAAAGACCGTTCAGAAATATTAAAAAAGACCAACTGATTAACACAATCAATGAAAAAGGAACTGTAGTAGAAGTTGAATTTCAAGTTGGTCAAAATGAATATAAGATTATACGAGGTATCAGACCGAATACATTTGAGATATGGTGCGATGGTGATATGTTAAATCAGGATGCTGCTCAACGGGATTATCAGAAACATTTAGAACAAACAATATTGAAATTAAACTTTAGGTCATTTACACAAGTTGTGATATTAGGCAGTTCATCATTTGTTCCATTTATGCAATTACGAGCAAGACATAGACGCCAAGTTGTGGAAGAAATATTAGACATTGAAATTTTTTCCAGAATGAATTTATTGTTTAGAGAAAAACAAAAAGCACAGGATGAGATAATAAAAAATGATGACTTTGATTATCAGATAGTTGATGATAGAATCATAACACAAAAGAAACATATTGAGGAAATAGGTACCAAAAATTTAGAAACAATCGAACAAAAAGAAAAAGAAGTTAAAAAGAGTTATACAGATATTGCTAATTATGAGGAAGATGTTAGAAAAGTAAAATCAGAAATAACTGCTTTACAAAAAGAAATATTAGACCAGACAAAAGTAAATATGAAACATAAAAAACTTCATACAATGGAAGCAAAGATAGAGAACACTTGTAAGAAACATAAAAAAGATTTGAAATTTTTTGAAACGCATAATGATTGTCCAATGTGCCAACAGGACATTGATAAAGAATATAAAAAATTAATGATACAAAAGAAGAAAGATAAAGTTGATGAAATTGAAGTTGGCATGAAGCAATTGGACAAGGAAATTAAAACTGTAGAAAAACGATTAGAAAAAATTAATGATATAATGGTTCTTATAAGAGAAAAAGAGTTATTAATTAATCGTTATGAAACATCCATTAATGAGATAACAAAATATGTTGATAAAATAATAGGTGAAATAGATGAATTGAAAGATGAAAAATATTCTACGGCAGTTCAAACAGGAGAATTAAATCAACTACAGGAACAATTAACAGACATAGAATTAAAAAAGATAAAAGATAAAGAAGAAAAGAATTATATAGATACTGCTCGAACACTTATGCAAGATACTGGTATTAAAACGAAAATCATTAAACAGTACCTACCGATAATGAACCAGTATATTAATAAGTATTTAGCAGATATGGACTTCTTTGTGAATTTTACCCTTGATGAGGAGTTTAATGAAACAATTAAGTCTAGGTACCGAGATGAGTTTAACTACCATTCTTTTAGTGAGGGTGAAAAGTTGAGAATAGATTTATCTATACTCTTTACTTGGAGAGAAATCGCCAAGATAAAAAACTCTACAAATACAAATCTATTAATACTAGATGAAATATTTGATAGTTCGTTAGACTCGTCTGGTACAGATGAATTTATGAGAATATTACAAACAACTATGATAAAGGAAAATATATTTGTAATATCCCATAAGAGTGATACTTTGATAGACAAGTTTCCTAGAGTATTGAAATTTGAAAAGTATAAGAATTTTACAAGGATGATAGAATGAGTGAGAAAAGAATATTGCAAATGATACCGCCTACTGATCCTAGATTGTTAAGTAAGATAGCACCATTTCAAGATGATACTTTAAAAATTCATAAGTTTGAAAATAGAGAATCATTAGCGGATGCTATGAACGATACTATGAGAAAGTATGGTGGTTTAGGATTATCCTGCAATCAAGTTGGGTTGCCTTACCGTATGTTTGTAATGGGAGGCCATCCACAAATAGAAGCAGGGCGAACAAGATATTGCTTTAATCCTGAAGTGTTAGATATGAGTAAGGAAACAGTAATGATGAAAGAGGGATGTTTATCCTTTCCTTTTATCTTTTTAGCAATCAGGAGACCTAAATGGGTGTTCGTAAAATATGAAGATGAAGATAAAAAAGTGAAAGAAGAACACTTGCACGGAATGTCCTCAAGGATTTTTCAGCACGAAAATGAACATATGAATGGATATATATTTACAGATTTAGTGAGTAAATTTAAGTTAGATAGAGCAAAAGCAAAAGCGAAAAAAGAAATTAATTTAATATTAAAAAAACAAAAACATGGCAAGACAATTCATTAATAAAGATGTAACTGAAAGTGTAATAGATGTAGGAAGTGGTTTCTTCCTATCAATAGCTATTCAATTGACAATATTTCCATTGTTTAATATGCACCCTACAATATTTGAGAATTTTCAAATTGCATTAATATTTACAGTTGTTTCAATGACCAGGTCAGCATTATGGAGAAGATTTTTTAGGAGAAGAAGATGAAAGCATGGCAAAAAGGATATGAATTAGATACTCTTATTGAGTGGACTAATAAGTTTGAAGATTATAATAATTTCTGCCACAGTCCATTTGCAAAAGCAAAGAAGAATGGTATGGCGGATGCGTTAAGTAATAATAAATTATTTGAAAAAGATAATGTTGTATATGAAATGAGAATAGCAAAGACAACATCAAAAGTTAAGATGTTCGGTGCAGGACCAGAGATTGCAACAGTTCTAGCAGGTGAAAAAGTGATAACAAAGTTATCATCTAATTTTAATCCTACTGATATAGGTAATTATTATGAATATCAAAATGAACATATTACTAATATAAAAAATGTATTGAATACAATTGAAGCACCAGTTTGGTGTCATATTTTTGAAGAAGATAAAAGAAATAAAGCAGCAGTTAAACTTGCTGAGTTTCAAAAGATAGGAACAAAAGTTAGTACCTTTAGTGATATAATTGGAGTATATTATAAAGGAGGAAGAAAGTTTATTCCAGTTCCTGAAACAGAAAATATTAATATCAAAAAAACAAAATTAATATTTGATGATACAATTATTGATTCATTAGTAGATGAATTGATTAATATGAATTTAGAATATACAAATCATAATAGTAATTATAATAGAAAACAATCTTGGAAAGCACTTGCATTATATGGGTTTGAAAAAGATAGTACCTATGTGGACAAGATGGCAGATAATAAAGAAATAAGACCATTAGTGCAAACAGATTTGTATGATAAATTAAAAGATAAAGTTGACCATTTTTTAAATCAATTGCCAGGTCGTTTTGATAGGGTTCGATTTATGACATTAAAACCCGGCGGTGGAGAATTAGCAAGACACACGGATCAAACTGATCCAACTTGGGGAACAACAAATGGTAAGATGGTTCGTATGCATATGCCATTGAAAACTAATCCTGCAGTTATTTTTAGTTCTTGGGACAATAATGGTAAACAAGATTATTATAATATGAAGAAAGGTGAGTGTTGGTTTTTAGATACAAGGAGACCACATACTGCTATTAATGGAGGCGATGACATACGAATACATTTAGTTGCTGATGTATGGGCAAATGATGATGTTCGTAATTTACTAGTTGCATAATGATAATATTAAAAGATAAAAAAGATATAAAGTTTGCACCAGAAACATTTTTAAAAGACTATGAGTGGGAATCTCATGGTCAATATGATAGTTTAAATTTTATCAACAAGGATGTGAAAGTTCTGTCGGTACAGTTTAGTACTGTTGGTGAAAAGAGTTATAGAGCATTTCCTAATTTAGAATGGATCATAGTTCGTCAACACGGTTATGATAATGTTAATCTTGAGGAATGTGAAAAAAGAAATATAGGAGTTGTTACTACCAAACCGTTTGCACAATCAACTGCTAATTGGATTAATCAGTTTGTAAATATTGATGATAAAGTATTGTTAGTTGGAAAGGGCGCAATAGGTTCAAAAGTTAAATGCAATAATGTATCAGTTCTTACTAGGGGGAGGGTGTGTGATAAATCAAATTTTGATACTATAGTTTTAACTATCCCACCAGAAAATAATAAACATTTTCTTAACAATGAATTTCTTAAAAATTTCAAGGGTAAATTAATATCAGTTAGTCGGTCAGATGTTATAGACAATAAAGCATTATTAGATAACATAGACAATATATCTCACGCTTATATTGATACTTTGGGTGATGAATATAGAAAAGAATTATTAGATACAGGTAAAGTTACCTATACAAAACATATTGCTTGGGAACATAGCTTTTCATATGAAAACAATACAACATATTTTAAGAATTTAGAAGAGCAAATAGAAGATTGTTTAGATGGTTTAGTTATAAGACCTGTTTTAAGAAGAAGTGAAAGGGTGATGTTTTAATGTTGAATTTAAATACACCAGTTGAAGAACACAATTTAAATGGTCGTAAGATACTTGTTAAAAGGGATGACCTTATGGGTGATAATAATATTTTACCACCGTGGGGAAAGATGGCAGGCATTGATGCCTTATTAGAAAATTTAAATCCTAAATATCCATTAATACATCTTGCAGTAAATGGTTCGTGGAGTGGTTGGGCATTATCTTATTTATGTAAACAAAGAGGCATTAAATTTATCTATGCATACCCACCATCAAAAACATATTCTGAATTTATATTAAACAAAGCAAAAGAAAATGATTGTGAGTTCCACGAATTAAAACCTAATATGATGGCAATACTTTATAATAGAGTTAATTCTTATGCTAAAAAGAATGATATACAAATGTTACCATATGCATTTGACCATATAGATTATCGTAATAATTTAAAACAACGAGCAGAAGAAACATTTAAAGAACATTTGGTAGACCATTTAGTTATATCAGCAGGTTCAGGTGTAACAAGTTCTGGTATAGTTCAAGCATATCAACCAGGTAATGATTTGTTTTCCAATTCTAATAGACAAGCACATATTATTACTGTATCAAATATTAATACAATATATGAAAAATATAAAAGCCATAGTATTAGTTCCAGTTCAATTAATATAGATAAAACAAAATTTGATTTTGATGATATGATGACAGATTATGAAGTACCATTTCCTTGCAACGGAACTTGGGATAGAAAAGCATGGTGGTGGTTAGAACAAATGGAAAGTCAATTAGAGGGTGATATATTATTTTGGAATATTGGAGGTAATATATGAAGATTTGTTTTGCCAGTTTAAGAAAACGAATTAACTATACCGATGTATTAGAATATGGTATGGATGTATTCTATGAATCATATAGACATTATATAAGAAATAATCCACAACATACATACACATATTATAATTTTGCATTTGGATCGAAGGGTGCAGTAAGGGATAATAGTGTTATTAAAGAAGCAGATGTTATTATATTTCCAGCAGTTCAAGAGTTTATATATTTTATTCAGGCTATGCATCCAAGAGATATAGAAAAATCACAAAGTAGAATAAGAGAATTATATGATGATTTAAATAAGAAAGATATTATATTAATGACACAGGACAGAGGTGTTAATGAAGAATTAATATTGACAAAAACATTTGAAGGACAAGTAACACCCAAGTCATTTCAAACAATAGATGAAATGGATTTTACTTGTTGCTTGCAGGGATTAAAATATCATTTTATTATGAATAGTTATAGATTTCCTGTGGATAAAGATATTGATTTTATTTATTGGGGGTCTGATAAACGAAAATATCCCAATCCAGGAAATGGTAAAGCAAAAGAATCTGGCGATGATAGATATAATATTATAAAGGCTGTCCATAAACATCCTGAAATAAGAAGTACTATTATAGGAAGATGGCCAAGCGGTATGAAAGTTGAAAGAAAATGGATATCAATGAAAGAGATAGTCGGATATTTAGATAGAAGTATCAGTACACTATGTTTTAATTGGATAGACCAAACGGCATTGACAGGACGATATCACGAATCAATAGCGTGTGGTATGTATCCGTTTGTTTGGAAAGATTATGATACAAATAATATATTAGTTTCGGATGAATTTCAAAGAGTCTTGACAAAGGATGAATTTTATGATAAAATAAAAGAAGTAAAAAAAGATAGAAAATATTTTGAAAAGGTACAAAATGATTTCTTAAATAAGTTACCATCGGAAGATGAGTATTATAAAGAGTTTGAAGGAGTATTAAATAGATGTTTCAAATTGCAGTAATAATATTATTATTATTAATATTAATGAGCACTTGTGGTCAATAATGAGTGAATTGGAAACAAGAAAAGTAACCCCATATAAAGATAAGTCTTGGTATGTGAAATGGGTATCGTCATTTATATTATTAATGGGTATGAGTTTAACATCAGCAAATATACAACCAATTAATTTATTCTTTCACTTGATAGGAGTTATTGGTTGGGGGTTAGTAGGTTTTTGGTGGCACGATAGAGCATTATTGTTTATCAATATAATTGCTGCAACAATATTTTTTACAGGAATAATTAATTACTATGTCTGAATTAGAAAGAGTAACACAAGAAGTCCACGATAGCTGGAAGCAAAAAGGATTTCCATATTACCCAAAGGATAAAAGATGGCGTGATAATATATTTCTACAGTTAATGAATTTTAAAAGAGATACATTAATTGATAGAAAGAATAAAATTATAGGTCAATCAGCACACGGATTAAATCTAGCATGGTCTTATATGGAACATGCTTGGGATATTAGATGTGGTAAGATGAGAACACCAATGGAAATTTGGAATGATGAGGACCATTTTAAAAATGGATTAAGAAAAATTTTGGAAGGAGTATTCTTTCCAAAGAAACCTGCTCATATGATTACTGAATCAGATGTGAGGTCAATGTTAAGAAGATACTCTGGTACTCAAATGGTATCGAATTTCAGACCGACAGCCGCGGCAGCGATGTATGATGTCTTTGTAGAAAAAGATAGTGTATTGGAAGGTACGAAAGCAGGAGTTGTATGGGATCCATCAATGGGTTATGGTGGTAGATTATTGGGTGCGATTGCAGCTGGAGTAAATTATATTGGAACTGATCCTTGTATCCCAACACATACTGGATTAAAACAGATACGGCACGATTATGGAATAGCTGATAAGTTATATAAGTTATTACGGCAAGGTAGTGAAACATTTATTCCGAGAGAAGAAAGTTTTGATTTTGTCTTTACAAGTCCACCGTATTTTGGATGGGAAGCATACGGAGAAGAACCAGAACAATCTA
>VTLG01011382.1_pt1 | contig 23169 bp, 11 predicted proteins | sample 4694571 | NCBI WGS metagenome assembly VTLG01 (sample SAMN12604809, study PRJNA352737) | marine metagenome | biome: ENVO:00000447; feature: ENVO:00000209|ENVO:00000569|ENVO:01000036; material: ENVO:00002151; isolation source: viral sequences binned using virsorter ...
GAATTGTTTAAACAAATTGACGTAAGATCAGAGATAGTTGTAGGTAAACAAGAAGGGTAATATCGGGGCAAAACTAACAACAATTGAATACTAATCAGTACCTCTTAGTTTTCCACAACTAAGGGGTATTTCTGTGGAAAAGTATAACAAAAGAAGGTTAAATTGTTTAAAATAAGATAATAAATGCTCTAATAAATAGGGTTGCTTAATTTATACCTTTTCAACAAGTCTGTGGAAAAGTATACTTATCAGTGTGGATTGTGTGTGGAATATGTATAGAATCTCTGTGTAATCTGTGTTGATAAAGTGTTAGTTTGCTTGTGATCTTACCGTGCGTAGTATAACACGAGCACGGATAAATTGCAATACCCTCGTTTATAGTTTGTAGGGATATTACAATTTATAAAATGTCAAGTTTTCTGTATATACATACTACACTACTTGACACTTTTCCACAGTCATATTATAATACCTTTAGTGTTACTTACCAGGTCTAATCTCATGGCAGTTTCTTACTACAACAGTACTAAGACTAAGTATAGAATAACCCTAGAATTAGACGTGGACAGTGACTTTAATCCAAGGCAAATTGACTGGAGGAAAGTATTAGATATCAACCCAGATGAAGACTGCCAGTGTTACATAGAGGACGTAGATTGTCCGTTGGATTATTATAACTGAAGCGTGTAAAGTGTCCTACTAGTGTAAGGGTTAAGACCCACACAGTTTCTAACACATTATGGCAGAATCTTCACCTTCTCCAGTATCACGCAACTTTGCAGAATTCCTCCTAGATAATGCAAACAATGGTGATGAAATCTTGGCAGTCCTCGATGATATTCAGGAGGTGCAAGATACAGCATTATAAGTAACAACTAGTTAAGACAAATAAGGGCAGGGTTATTGACACTCTGCCCTTTATATGTTAGAATGGTTTATAACACTTAGTGAGGTTATGAGTTTCTAACAGTCTATGGACAGTGTTTTTGCCCCTTGTGTGTTATTGCGTTGCGTCGCGTTGCCCCTTAGCTTAAAAAAAGGAACCTTCCTAACCTACAGAGGTGACAGATCGAGATGTATATATAAAAATCCCGAAAAAATTTTTTGACCTTCTCAGGTTTCATATATAAAAAAATTCCCCAAGAAAAAATGTCCTTAGAAGACGAAACAACTTATCACATTTACGCAAGAGATAGGTGCATATATCATAATTTAAAGCAAGAAGACTTTGAGGAAAAATGGGAATTATTAAATGTCATGGTAGGGTTATTACATACTGACTACACAGAAGATGATCTAAGTTTTGAGAAAGCGGCACCCACAGTAGGAGTTGGAGGACCTGTGAGAATTAACGCAGAACCTCCTGGGGATGATTCATATTAAATGATAGAAACTGTAATGAGATTTGGATCTCCTATATGGAGAGCAGAAGCAGAGTTACCTCAAAATGCCTATGAGTGGGCAAAAGAGTATAAAGAAGATAATCCAGTAACAAAGCCACAAGTAAGATCTAGTAGAGGAGGGTATCAGAGTTTGCCAAGAACTTTTGATTACCTTCCTCCTTTGTATAAACAACATATATCAGAGATATGTGATGCATTACTTGGAGGTAAAAAATTTGTATTAGGGAATTGGTGGTTGAATATAAACCAGAAAGGAGACTTTAATATGAGACATACACATCCTATGTCTGATCTATCTGGTATATGGTATTTGACTGAGAATCATAATACATTAACTTTTGAAGATCCTATGAGTCATAGTAGATATCCTTTATATAAGAACTTTCCAGAATTAACATCAGCAGGAGTATTTGTTAATGCACAAGCAGGAGAAGTTTACTTATTTCCAGCAGATCTTCCACATTATGTTAATCCACATCCAAAAGATAGTTTACGGGTATCAGTATCATTTAACATGAATTTAATTCGTTGACAATCTATAAATATCGCAGTATAATTGAAATGAAGGTAATCTAAAGGTTATGGCAAAAGGATTCACTGTTAAAGCAAAAGCACCTAAGAAGGAAGAACCTAAATGGGATATTCCTGCTATTAAAGAAAGATGGAAAGGAAAGACGATAGTATTCTGTCTTCCAGGTCGAGGTTGTTCATATACATTTTTAAAGAATTTTGTTCAACTGTGCTTTGATATGGTACAGTCTGGCATGAGTATTCAGATTAGTCAAGATTATTCATCAATGGTTAACTTTGCACGATGTAAAGTATTAGGTGCAAATGTTCTTCGTGGTGCAAAGCAAAAACCTTGGGATGGTAAACTACAGTATGATTATCAACTATGGATTGATAATGACATTGTGTTTAATGCAGAGAAGTTCTGGCAACTTGCTGACCTTGCCATTCCTGCTGATGGTGAAGAGAAACAGATCGCAGCAGGCTGGTATGCTACAGAGGATGGACATACTACCTCAGTTGCTCACTGGTTAGAAGAGGAAGACTTCCGTAAGAACGGTGGAGTTATGAATCATGAAACCGTTGAGTCAATGGGCAAACGCAACAAACCTTTCACAGTGGATTACACAGGGTTTGGTTGGGTCTTAATTAAGAAAGGTGTATTTGAAGATATGGAATATCCTTGGTTTGCTCCTAAGATGCAAGTCTTTGAATCGGGTGCGGTTCAAGATATGTGTGGTGAGGACGTGTCGTTCTGCCTTGATGCAAAGGAAATGGGTGTGGAGACATGGTGCGACCCTCGCATACGTGTAGGGCATGAGAAGACAAGAGTAATTTAATGACTTACTCTCAAATGTGGGATAAAGTTGCTGAGCTCCTTACCGAACTTTCTCGTAAAGATGATGTTGAGTATCGTGTGAAAGCAACTCCCGAATCCGTAAAACGTAAATTGGAGGAACTAAACTAAAATGCCAATGCTATCGGTTATGAAGGATGGGAACTATAAGATCCCTCGTCCGAAAAAAACTCGTCAAGGCCGCTCGGCTCGAACGTTACTATCCGCAACGTCTCGTAATAAAGCAAAAAAAGCATATCGAGGTCAAGGGAGATAATGGAAGAGATAAAAACAGTCGAGGATTATGTAAAGGAAATTGAAATTCAAGCAAAAAAACCAATTTCGGAACAAATAAATGACCTTAAGATTGCGGGAGCAACATTTTTAGTTAAATTAGACGAATATATTCGACATCTTGATCAATCAAATAACTAAGGAGGGATTAAGTCCCTCTTTTTTTATGTTAAATAGTAAAAAAGTACCAAAATTATGGAAAATTCCAATAAAAAAATGTTAAGAGAGGTTGATAATGACCATCTTACACCAAAAAAACGTGACGATTTGGTCCAAAGTGAGATTTTTGGGAATTTTGAAGAAGATGGACTCGATTATGAAGTCGATGCAATGACCTTGACAGAATAAGAGTAAACAATCCTTAATAAATAAACAATAATCGCTGTATTAGTGTGCCTCTAGAACGAGTTAGTCAAGGATTTAAAGACATTAGTATGACATTTCAGGCAAATCCCCTGAATGAAGACCTTATTGCACTCAAAAATGCGAATGCAATTGCTCGTTCTGTTAGAAATATTGTCATGACTCTACCTGGAGAGAAGTTTTTCAATCCAACTTTTGGGTCACGAATCACTGACTCACTATTTGAGAACATTGATGATATAACTGCTGCTGTTATTATTGATGAAATACGTGAATCTATTGATAATTATGAACCAAGAGTAGATTTACTCGATGTTCAAGCATTTCCAGACTATGATAATAACAGTTTTGACGTAACAATTATATACGAAATCATTGGAATTGAGATACCAGCACAAGAATTACAATTCGTTTTGCAATCTAGTAGATAAAAATGCCATTAGCTAACTTTTCTAACTTGGATTTTGACCAAGTTAAAGATACTTTACAAGAATATCTAAAATCAAACTCGAATTTTACTGATTATGACTTCGAGGGGTCTAACCTTTCGTCCATTTTAGATGTTTTGGCATACAATACCTACATTACATCTTATAATGCTAACATGATCACTAATGAAGTGTTCATTGATACTGCAACTTTAAGAGAAAATGTCGTTTCATTGGCAAGAAACATTGGTTATGTGCCCCGTTCCAGACAAGCAGCAAGGGCAACAGTATCATTCTTTGTAGATACGAGTGGAATTACACCTTCTCCTGCTACTATCACCCTTAAAAAGGGTCCTGTGGCAGCCTCAGCAGCTGCTTTTGGTGGTCAGTCCTTCGTTTTTTCAATTTTAAGTGATATTACAGTCCCAGTTTTCAACGGAATCGCAGAATTTAATGAAGTTGAAGTTTTTGAGGGTACACTTTTAACACAAACCTTCACATATTCTTCCAGAATTCCAAATCAGAAGTTTATTTTACCAAATGCAGGGGTTGATACCGAATTAATAACTGTTTCTGTTCGTCCAAACGAAGCTTCTACGACAGAAACAAAATATAGTGTTCAAAATAGTCTTTTTGATGTAAAATCTGACTCAAAAGTTTATTATTTACAAGAAGTTGAAGATGAAAGATACCAAATATTCTTCGGAGACGGTATTTTTGGAAAAGCACTTGAAGATGGTAACTTTATTACAATAAATTATATTGTTTCTGCAGGAGATGCTGCAAATGGACTAAGTTCCTTCAATTTTGCAGGTAGAATTCAGTATACACGTAGTGGTTCGACCTATAATATCAGTTCTGGCATCTCTTTGATGACAACAGGGTTCTCTGCATCAGGTGGAGAGACAATTGAGTCCGTAGAATCAGTTAGAAAGTTTGCTCCAAGGATTTATTCGTCTCAAAATAGAGCAGTAACCTCAAATGACTATGAATCTTTGATTCCATCACGAATTTATCCTGAAACAGAATCAATTTCTGTTTTTGGTGGTGAAGATTTGGTTCCTCCTCAGTTTGGAAAGGTGTTTATTAGCATTAAACCCAAAACTGGTGACTTTTTACCAAGTTTGATCAAAGAAAAGATAAAATTAAAGTTAAAGAAGTATGCTGTTGCAGGAATTGTACCAGAAATACTTGATTTGAAGTATCTTTATCTTGAAGTTAATTCAAAAGTCTATTATAACAGTAATTTAGCTCCTTCTGCAGCATATGTATCTTCGATAGTTCAAAATAATGCTGAAAAATATGCTGATTCTTCAGACATGAACAAATATGGTGCTAGATTTAAGTATAGTAAGTTTTTAAATATTATTGATCAAAGTAATGAAGCAATAACTTCCAATATTACAACTGTTTATATGAGAAGAGACATAAGAGCAGTTTTAAATGCTTTTGCAGAATATCAAATTGGATTTGGAAATGAATTTCATATTAAGAGTATGAGTGGATATAATATTAAGTCGTCTGCATTTAAAATAGCCGGAGTTATGGATGATGTCTATATTTCAGACATTCCCAATACTAATAAATTGAATGGATCACTATTTTTCTTCACTCTTCCTTCTGTAGAATCACAATCTCCTACAATTATTAGAAGAAACGTTGGAACTATTGATTATAAGAGTGGAGTTATTACTATTAACCCCGTTAATATACAATCTGGAATGATAAAGGATGGACAAACAAATATTGAAATTTCTGCATGTCCTCTTTCTAATGATGTTATCGGATTACAGGATCTTTATTTGCAACTAGATATTAGTAATAGTTCGTTTGAGACTGTTGTGGATGAGATTGCTTCTGGACTCGATCCATCTGGTTCTAACTATATTACCTCTTCAAGTTATGCTAATGGTAACTTAGTTCGTGCAGGGGGTCGTAATAGTGATGCATCTTCTACTGATGCACCTGCTGTTCCTAGCACAACTGCTGCTTCATCCTACTAAGATAGAAAAAACTATAAAATGACAACAAAAAGAGTACAGTTTAATAACATTGTCCAGAATCAGCTGCCTGGATATGTAAAGTCAGACTATCCGTTAGTTGCGGAGTTTTTAAAATCTTATTATCAAGGACAGGAATATCAAGGTGGACCAATTGATTTGGTTCAAAATATAGATCAATATGTAAAAATAGATAATCTTACTAATCTTACAGAATCCGTTGGGTTAGGTGCAACTGTTGGAATAGCAAGTGATGCAATCGATATTGATATGCAGAACTATCCTACAGGAACTTTGGGTTTCCCTGATTCCTATGGATTGTTAAAGATTAATGATGAGATTATTACATATACAGGAATAACTACTTTTGGATTTACTGGATGTGTTAGAGGGTTTAGTGGTGTTACTTCTTATAGAAGTCCTACTAATTCTGAGGAATTGGTTTTTGATACTTCAGAAGCTGAGCAACATGCTAAAGGATCAACAATAGAAAACTTGAGTTGTCTTTTCCTTAAAGAATTTTTAACTAAGACAAAATATCAAATTACACCAGGTTTGGAGGGAAGAAAACTTACTCCTGATCTGGATCAAGAAGTTTTTATAAAACAATCAAAAGATTTCTATTTAAGTAAAGGAACTGATAGAGGTTTTGAGATTCTATTTAAAGCTTTATATAACGAGAAAGTAAATATCATTCGACCTCGTGATTTCCTTTTTACACCATCTAATGCAAACTATAAAATTACAAGAGATTTTGTAGTAGAACCAATTACTGGTGATCCTATGGAATTAGAGTTATCTACTCTATTCCAGGATGAATATGAAGGATCTGACCTTGAGAAGGCATATGCTCCTATAACCCACATAGAGAAGATTTCAGTTGGTGTTGGAGAGACATTTTATAAGTTTAGTGTAGATGCTGGATATAACAGAGACTCTAGAGTTGAAGGTGCTACTTATGGAACATTTAATACTCATCCTAGAACTAGAGTAGTTGGTGCAGTTGCTGCAGGGGCTACTACTTTTGATGTTGACTCAACAGTTGGATTTGCAACGGACGGAGAACTTCATTGGAAATATATTGATGGTACTGTAGGCGTAAGTTCATATACAGGTAAAAACTTAACTCAATTCTTTGGGTTGAGTGGAATTGGTAAAACTATTAATAGTGCAGCATCAGTTGGTATTAATACTTTTGCACATGGAAAATCAGTAACTAATCCAGATGAAACTATTGAAGTTAGAATTACTTCTGTTATCCATAATTTAGAATATGACAGAGCAAGTTGTCTTTATGGAAGTGGTGATGATATAAAAATTAAAACTTTAGGGATTGGTAATACTGATTATAGATTAGCTAACTGGTTCTATAATGTTTCTCCAACTTATAAAGTAAAACAAATAGGATTGATTGACGTTTCGGACTGGACATATGAAGTCTTTACTGATGTTGATCATGGATTTAAAGTAGGAGATAGAGCTGTTCTTTCTCGTAGTGCTGCTTCATCAACTGCTTATCCTACTTCTACTATAAGTCAAATAACTTCTTCTAAATCTTTCATTATGAAAGAGCAAGGAGAAATTGATGTTACTCGTTATTTGGAAGATAATCCTTATATAATTGAAAGGAAAATTGCAAAAGTAAATGCAGTTAACTTCCCCGAAGCTTCTGTATATTCTAGTGATGTCCAAAATGTCTACAAAGAAAGAGTAGAAGATAAACTTTTAATTACATCTCCATCTATTCCATCATATGATAGTTCATCTTTAGGTGTTAATGCTAATAGGATTATATTTAATGGAAGCTTTGAAGGAGATACTTTTAATATAATTGCAGATGCTACTACTCCTGTTGGAGTACCTATTTTTGACCACGGATATTATACTGGAGATGCTATTTGGTATACACCACAGATAGTAAATGATATCTTTATAGACTATACCAGTGGTACTAAGTTAGATAATTATGTTATTAAATCTGAACTATTTCCAAATTCAGAAGGTCTTTATTTTGTTAAAAGAGTAGATGCTAATAGTATCAAACTTGCAAAAAGTAGATCTGATCTGTATTTTGGGAATTATGTTACTCTTGATAATGTAGGAATTGTAACAGACAATAGAATTGAACCATTTAGTTTCCATGAAGAAACTTTACAGTCACAAAAACTTGTAAGACAAGTTAATCCACCAATTAATACTGGAACGGTATATGAAACCACTCCTGGTACTACTGGTATTTTGGCAAATGGAGTAGAAATTTTAAATTATAAGTCTTATGATAAAGTTCATTATGGTCAGATAGAAAGTATAGATGTCCTTGGTGGAGGAAAGGATTATGATGTCATTAATCCTCCTATTACTAAGATTTCTGATAATATCGGAACAGGTGCTACAGGATGTGTTGCTGTTAAAGGATCACTAAAAGATATTAGACTTATAGATCCTGGTTTTGCTTATGAAGGAACTCCTACAGTATCGATTACTGGAGGAAATGGAAAAGGTGCTCGTGTTGATGTAAACATGCAATCAGTGGAACATAAAGTTCCTTTCTTTTCAAATTCAAGTAGGGTTGGTCTTGGAACTACAGGAGATTTGCCATCTACAATTGGATTCTCAACTTATCACAAATTTGCCAACGGTGAAAAAGTATTATATGTCACTGATGGTCAAAATGTAGTTGGTGGAATGACTACCAATGCAAATTATTGGGTTTCTGTTGTTGGAACTGGTGGGACTGTTGTAAGACTTCATACTGGTGAAGCAGGTGCTTTAGCAGGAATTAATACGGTTGAACTTACCTCTCGTGGTGATGGTGTTCAGTATATTAGTGCTATTACTACCAAATCTATAATTGAATCTATTAATGTAATTTCTGGTGGATCTGATTATGAAAATAAAAAGAGAACAGCACAACCTGCGGGAATTAATACTTCAACAGATGCAATAAAGATTGAAAGTCATGATTATAAGACTGGAGAAATTATTAATTATACTTGCACAGGAACACCTATTACTGGATTAACTACTTCTACTGATTATTATGTAAGTGTAGTTGATAAAGACAATTTTAGATTAACAAGTGTTGGTGTAGGAACTACTGCTAAGAATTTCTATTTAAGGACTAATCAATATCGTGATCTTACTTATATTGGTGTAGGAACTCATCAATTCAATTATCCACCAATTAATGTATCTGTAACTGGAAAAGTAGGAGTAACATCTGTAGGAACAGAAACCTTTGAAGCTAAGATTCAACCTATATTCAGAGGAGAAGTAACATCTATCCATTTAATTGATAAGGGAGTTGGATATGGTGCTTCAGAAGTACAGAATTTTGATAGAGTACCTGATGTAACTTTATCTTCTGGAACTTTAGGTGAAGTTACACCAATTATTAATAATGGAACTATTACTGAGGTTCTTGTAAAGAATAAAGGTAAGGATTATATTGCCCCTCCTGATTTACAAATATTTGGTGATGGTTCTGGTGCTGTATTGACACCTATTCTTAAAACTGTAGGAGTTGGAACTACTGCAACATATCTTTTAGAAGAAGTTAAAGTTCTTAATAAAGGAGCTGGATATAGTAAGGATGCTACATCAATTTCAGTTATATCACCTGGATCTGAAGTAAAACTTCGTTCTAATATACAACAGTGGACTGTTAACCTCTTTGAGAAGTATTATCAGGGTGAACAAATAACGTCTGATGATGGAATTATTGTAAATGGACTCAATAAGGGGTATGGACTACAATACACCCATTTATATGCCCCCAGGAAGCTCAGAGAGGGCATGTATGCGACGAATCAAGAGGGAGTGTCCTTATATGGTCAACCAGACTTAAAACGTGTTAACGGGCAGGAAGTCACGTCTCCTGACCATTCTCCTATTATTGGATGGGCATATGATGGAAATCCAATTTATGGTCCTTATGGTTATGTTAAGAAAGAGGGTGGATCTGTAACCCAGATGAAATCTGGATATGTGGAAGAATCTTCAAGTAAATTAAATCGACCACCATTAACCGTTTTTGGACCAGGATTTTTTGTTGAAGACTTCACTTATAAAGAGAAAACAGACGAAACTGTTTTAGATCAAAATAATGGAAGATTTTGTATTACTCCACAATATCCAAATGGAGTTTATGCATATTTTGCAACCATTAGTGATTCTGGTGCTGAACAAGGTGGACAATTTAATAGTTATAAATTACCAACCTTCCCATACTTAGTAGGTGATAATTATTATTCTACACCTGAAGAATTTAATTTCACACAATATTCCAATCAAGATGATTATCTATTAACTAAAGGAAAGGATAGAAGATTCCTCACTGAGGATGATAGGAAAGAAGATGCTACTTGGTCAACTATTTGGTATAGAAATACTGCACCTTATAATTTGATTGAAGGGGATGAGCAATATCGATATATGCCTATTCCTAATAAGTTAAAGCAAACTATTGATCTTAAAGGAGTTGCTCCTGGAGTTATTGAAAGTATTGGAATTACGACAGGTGGAAAGAATTATAAAGTAGGTGATAGGGTAGTATTTAATAATGAAGGAACTAGTGGTGGTAAAGCAGCTGCTCAGGTTTCTAAACTTGTTGGTAAGGATGTTACTAGTGTAAGTGTTGCTACTAGTACTGTAACTGGAGTAGAGATTTATCCTGGTCCACAAAAAGGTGAATACACACTTATTAATGATGAACCTATTAATTGGATCAATACTAATACAATCAACGTCACAGGACTCTCTACAACCTCCTCTAACATAGAAGGAACCTATAGTGCAGGGATTAGTTCCAATCGTCTTGTTGTAACTGGTATAGGAACGACAGCAGTTGCAATTGGAACTGATGGTGCTACTGGAATAGTTACTCATATTAATGTTGAGGGTGATTTAAGTTTCCCAACCATTAGACCTAATGACATTCTTGGAATTGGAACAGAACAAGTAAGGGTATTGAATATAGAACCTAATCTATCACGAGTGAGGGTTCTACGGGGTGTGAACGGGGTTACAGGGGTTTCTCATACCATAACATCAGTCCTACTCGAAGATCCTAGAAAATTAACTGTTAATCCTGGATTCACGTCTACTTACGAATATAGGATAAACAAACAGATTTACTTTGAACCAAAGGAAACGGTTGGTGTAAACACCTTATCTGGTGTAGGTATTGGAAGTACACTTAGATTCTCTAATCCAGGTATTGGTCTCACAATGCTTTATGTGAAGACTAAACAAATGTATCTTCCAAATCATGAATTATTGACTGGTGATAAGTTAACTTATTCTCCTGGCAATGGAACAGGTCTTACTATTTGGGAATCTGGTAAAGCAGGGACAGGAATAAAAACATTAATAAATGGACAAACTCTCTTTGCTGCAGTCTATAATAAGGACTTAATTGGTTTATCCACATGTAGGGTAGGTTTAGGTACTACGGGCACTTTTGTGGGCATTGCAAGCACACAGAGGGACTCTACAACGTTCTTCTTTGCAGGAGTAGGGACTGGAGTATATCATAGCCTTAAGACAAATTATGATGTAATTACTGGAGAAATTAATAGAACTACGGTTACTGTGGCAACAGGAGCAACTCATGGTTTGTTGAATGATCAACAAGTATACATGGATGTCAGCCCAGGTATAGAAACTTCAATTGTAGTTAAGTATAATGATTATAATAGAAATGTTGTAATCGATCCTAAGACATTTGTATCGTCTGGTGTAAACACCACTACTAATGCTTTAACTATAACAAATCATGGTTATAAGACAGGAGATAAGATTATTCATACTGCATCAATACCTTGTGGTGGTTTAACGGACAATCAAGTATATTACATTGTTAAAGTTGATGATAATACAATTAAATTATCTCCAACTTATCATGAATCTACTGAATCGAAGCCACCTATAGTAGGCATTACCAGTACAGGTGATGGTGGTGTAATTAATCCAATAAATCCTGGAATAAAATTATATAAAGATTGCAGCGCTGTATTTGATGTTTCCGATTCTTCATTATCTTATGTAAATCAAGCAACAACTTATTCAGCATTTAAGCTTAATTTCTACAAAGATGAAAACTTTACTAAGATTTGGGATACATCGTTATTAACGAAAGATTTCAATGTTGTAAGAAATGGAGCTCCTGGTATAACCACAAATGCTAATGTTACTGTAAAGATAACAAAAGAAGTTCCTGAAGAATTATTCTATAGATTAGAACCTCTTTATGATAGTAATCTTCCTGCTGTAAAGAAAGAAATTGTTGTAGATGAAGATATTATCTCAGGAAGTCAAATAAGAGTTCTAGAGAGTCTTTATAATGAAGGAGGAGCAGAAGGTCAAAAGATTACTATAGCTGCCACTAATCAATTTACATATAATCTATCTAAGATTCCTGAAGTAGCATCTTATGGGTCTTTATCAGATTTAACTTATGAAACAACTAGTCCTAGTGCTTATGGAGAAATATCTAATTTTGACATAAAGAATCCAGGAGAAAATTATTATGAACTTCCTGGAATTACAACTATTAGAAGTGCATTGGGAACTAATGCAATTATTTCAGGAGTTAGTACTTCTATTGGTAAAATTAAAACAGTAAAACTGTCTAATATTGGATATGATTTCCCATCTGATCCAACATTGATGCCATCTGCTGCAATGCCGCAGATTATTCAATTAGATGCTCTTAAATCTGTTCAAAAAGTAGGTGTAACTTCCTTTGGTAAAGGTTATAATGCTTCACCTCAATTGGTAGTAATTGATGGATTTACTGGCAAACCAGTTTTAGATCTTGATTTAAAATATGATTTAGGTAATCCAAATGTAGAAATTTTAAGGAATACATTTGGTCTTCATGATGCACCTCCTACAGTAGTCCCCATACACAATAGTAATGGTGTTGGTATTAGTACTATCGGCTTTAATACAACTAGTAAAAATGTAACTGTTACATTATCAGTAGGATATAGTACTGCTGATACCTTCCCATTTGCAGTTGGTGATTTAGTATTCATTGAAGGTATTGCTGTAGGTGTTGGATCAACAGGAAGAGGATATAATTCTGATCAATATGATTATAAACTCTTTAATATAACAGAAGTTGACCAAAATTATGGTGGTATTGGAACTGTTACTTATAATCTTACTGATTTCTTTGGAGATCAAGCACCTGAACTTACACCAGGTCAATATGATTTTGTTAACTCTGCAGGAAGAATTGTTCCTCAAAAAGATTTCCCAACATTTAAGATTGATCTGACTGACTCAAGTGATTATGTTTTAGGTGAAACAGTTACAGGTACTCTTAGTAGTACTACGGGAATAGTTGAAGATTGGAGTGCTAATACAGGAATTTTAAGAATTTCTGCTCAGAAGGATTTTGTAGTTAATGATATTATAGTAGGAAGTGCTTCTGGAGTTCAAGGAACAGCTACATCTATTAAATCTTTTGATGCATATCTTACATTAGGTGCCACTGCTAGGGTAGAAGGTGGTTGGGAAACAGAATCTGGATTCTTTAACAGAACTTTACAAAGATTCCAAGATAGTGATTATTATCAGAACCTTTCATACTCATTAAGTTCAAGGGTTGATTTGGAAGTATGGGATGATCCTGTTTCTACCTTAAATCACACAATAGGATTTAAAAAGTTTAGTGATTACCAATTAGAATCTACTCCTGATGATAGAGATTCATTAAAGGTTGGTTTATCCACTGAATTATCAGCTTATGGCATTGTTGCAGAACAAATGTCCATAGTTAATATGAATTGTGTTCATGATTTTGATCTTGCATCTGAAAATGGACTATCAATTGGTAATGATACTGTTTCTACTGAAATAACTTTCTCTAGTAGAATTTTAACTGATTATCAAGAATCGATTGGTAATAGAGTAGTTTCAATTGATGACTTTAGTGGAACATTTAATAGTAATCCAAGATCCACTCGATACACAACAGTTGGTAGTTGGACTTTATCTGAAAGAAGAGCATTAAAGTATTTCCTTTATGTAAAAGATAAGAGATTTACTGCACAAAGACAATTATCTATTGTTGATATTCTTCATGATAGTAATTTGGGATATATTAATCAATATGGAAGATTAGATACTGTTTACGATCAAGGATCATTTGATTTTGCAGTTTCAGGTAGTACTGGTGAATTAAGGTTCTATCCTATCAAATATTCTGTTAATGATTACTGGATTGCTAGTCTTTCCTTTAATTTGGATGATAATGCATTAAGTACTGGTAGTACAGTTATTGGACCTTCTATTGTAGATACAGAAAGTGCTCCAATTGGTGTTGGAATCGGAACTACAACAATTGTAGGAATAGCAAGTACTTATAGGTCTGCTCATGTAACTGTATCAATTAATCCAGATATTAATTATGATGAATTTGAATATAATCAGTTCAATATTATTCATGATGGAACAACTGTTGATATAATGGAATATGGAAGATTAACAACGAACATAACGCAAGGGTATGTTAATCGTACGGGTATGGGAACCTATAGTGGTTATATTGATGGTGAGTTATTGAAAATTGATTTCCATCCTAATGATGGAGTTGGTATTGGTACTACTGGTGCTATTAATACTATGTTGATAGGTGTAGCATCTTCAGAATATAGTGGAATATCAACGGTAGAGTTAAAACATGCTATTCTTGAATCTAGATGTACTGGTATTGGATCCACAACATCTCCGATTGAAAATATCATAGCAGAGTATCCAACTGATTACCAAGCTGCATATTGCTATGTTCAGGTTACTGATTGCACTAATAAAGCATATCAGATGGGTGAATTCCTATGCATTAATGACTTTGTAGAGGATGAAGCACAGGAAAGTTATGATGTTGAATTTGGTAATGTTTATTCTGGTAATGCTGGTCTGGGAACAATAGGAAGTAGAGTTTCAGCTGCTGGAACAATGACTATTGTGTTTACACCAAATTCTGGTATTGACGTTCATACAAATGTCTTTAGTAATGTATTAAAAATTGAAGATGATCTTGTTCAAACGATTGATTTTGATAATGGTGCTATAGAGTCTGGATTTGGTAATTATGAGGGAACTGACCGTGCTATTAAGAGACAATTTGAATTAAAGCACAGAACAGATAATATTTTTGATAAATCATTCCTTGGTGCTGATGCTTCTATTGTAAGTGTTTCGGATAATACTATTGTTCTACCAAACCACTTCTTTGTTACTGGTGAAAAACTTTCTTATAACCATGCTGGTGCTGGTAAGACAATGGCAGTTGGTATTGCGACTACTAGTGGATTTGTAGGAGTTGGTACAACTAATAAACTTCCTGCTACAGTATATGCTGTTAAGATTGATGATGACACTATTAAACTTGCAGAGACTCCTGAAAAAGCACTTAAGACTATTCCAGATGTTGTAGATGTTACTAGTGTAGGTATAGGAACTTCTCATAGATTTACTGCACATAACCAAAATGCGAAACTTTTAGTTTCCATTGATAATATGATCCAGTCTCCGATAGTTGCAACAGCAGTTACAACTCATCTGACTAAACAAGTTTTTACTACAGATGAATATCTTGAGTTTGCAGGAATTACTTCTTTCTTTGGTGGTGACTTAATTAAGGTTGGTAATGAGATAATGAGGGTTGATGGTATTGGTATAGGTGTCACTAATAGGATACAAGTAAGAAGACCTTGGATGGGTACAGCTCTTGCTGGATATAGTACTGCTACTTTGGTTACTAAAGTTGTTGGTAATTATAATGTTGTTGATAATACAATAAACTTCGTTGCTGCTCCAAGTGGTAATGTTCCATTAAGTACTACTACAAATAGACCAGATGATAGGGATTGGGTTGGTATTTCAACTGGATCTAGTTTTGAAGGAAGAATGTTTATGAGATCTGGTGTTCCAGATACAACTGAAGAAACATATTATAGAAACTATGTGTTTGATAGTCTTTCTGAGCAGTTTACTGGCCAAAAAGCAGATTTCACTTTAAAATCAGAACAAGGAAATGTTTCTGGATTAACTACAGATAATGCTATTATTCTTGTTAATGATGTATTCCAGATTCCTGGAAATATTGATGCTGGAGGTAATTATACTTTAGCACAAACAACTACAGGTATTACTACCATTTCATTTACAGGCACAGGAAGTTCTGTTGCTGGAGCACCTAATGTTGGAACTCTACCTTTAGGTGGTGCTATTGTTTCTGTTGCTTCTACGGAAGGATTTGGTTATCAACCATTAATAGGCGCAGGTGGTACTGCAGTTGTTTCTACAGCAGGTACTATTCAGTCTGTAAGTATTGCTAATACAGGTTCTGGTTATAGGGTAGGTGTTCAAACTGTATGCAATGTTGCTATTCAAACTTCAACATTACCTGGTACTAGCGTAATTGGAATTGGAACTGCTACTATTGATCAACGTGGATTTATTTCTGGTATTGCTATTACTAATCCTTATGTCTTTAATATACCTGTATTCATCTCTAATGTTGGTTATGATACTGTTACTGGATTAACAACAGTTACTACATCAAGTGCTCATGGATTCTCACTAGGTGAACAAGCAGTACTTTCTGGTATTGCATTTACATGTAATTATGCAGGTACTAAAGCAATAAGTAACTTCGTTTATACTAAAGCAAGTGGTATTGCAACTGTCACTACTTCTGCTGCTCATGGATATTCAGCTGATGATGATATAATTCTTACTGGATTAGCAGTTACTGAAGGTAGTAGTAATATTACATATCCAAGAACATCAGATCCATATTATACAGGATCTAGAATTAGTTCTGTTCCAAATTCTACTAGTTTTGTTATTCAAGTGGGTGCAGCAAGCACAGCACTTTTATATACTTCTGGTGGTACAGTTCAAAAAGCAATTTTAGCACCTAGAAAGGCTAATAGCACTGATACTGATGGTGATCCTGCTTATAATGGTACATCCGTTCTTCAAGTAATCAATACTACTAGTTTTGTAGTTAATACTGGAATTAATACAAATCCTCATCTTTATAATAGAGGTGGAGTTGTTAGAAGACCACTTAAAGTCATTATTGATGATCCATTACCATATGCAGGTATTGCTTTAACCTATAGTTCTGATTCTGTTAGTGGAGTGGGAACAGGTGGTTTTGTTGATGTTGTTGTTGGTCAAGGTTCTAGTGTAATCAGCTTTACCATTACTAAGACAGGAAGTGCTTATGGTAATGATGAAATTCTAACACTTCCTATTGGTGGACCTACTGGTATTCCTACTGACCCATCTAAGGCATATAGAGAATTCCAGCTTACTCTTGATCCATGTTTCTATGATGAATTTACTGGTTGGTCTATTGGTGAACTTCAGGCAGTAGACAATGTTGAAAAATATATTACTGGAAGTAGGGTTGATTTCCCACTTACTCTTAATAATGAGACTTTAACAATTAGAGGTAAGAAGGGTTCTAAGATTATTGAACAAGACCTTCTACTAGTATTCGTAAATAATGTTCCTCAAGTTCCTGGTAAGGGATACACCTTCCCAGGAGGTAGCAATCTTACATTTACTGAAGCACCTAAGATTGGAGATAGTATACAAATTCTCTTCTATAAAGGAACTGGATCTCAAGACGTTGTTGAAAGACTAGTTGTAGAAACTGTTAAGCCTGGTGATGAATTACAAATAACTCATTTACCTTCTCAAGACTTCTGGTTAACAGAAAAAGTTAGAGTTCCTCTCAGTGTAGATTCTACTGATCGTGTTTCTACACCTCCATATTATGGACCAGGTAATGTTGGAGATCCTAATCTGAAGAGACCTATTTCCTGGTGTAGGCAGATGGAAGATAAGATTATTAATGAGAAGGGAGTAGGAAAGTCAAGAGAAATTTATGAACCTGTAATTAATCCCTATGCACCAATTATTAAATCTGTTGGTATTGGATCTACTGTAATTTACGTTGAAAATTGCAGACCTTACTTTGATCCTTATGATGAAGTTGATGATACTTCTCCTACAGCAGCTGATTTTGCTTTCCAGAAGAAAGTTAAGTTTATCTCTCAAGAAGTAAGGGCTGGTGCTGCAGCAACTGCTGTTGTTTCGGGTCTTGGGACTATTAGTTCTGTTGCTATTTCTACTGGTGGTATTGGATACAGTACTGCAGTAGTGAGTTTTGGATCTACTTCTATTGGTGATAAAGAAGTTGGTGTGGTTACTACATCCACTAGGGCATATGGAACCCCTGTAATTAGTGCTGCTGGTACTATTACTGGTATTGCAATTACTGCTGTTGGTGCTGGATATACTTCATCCAATCCACCATCTGTTCTTATTAGTCCTCCTGTATGGTCTGAAGAGGAAAATACTGTAACTAGTTACAACGGAGATTCTGGTATAATTGTTGGATTTGGCACTACAACTGTTGGAGTTGCCACAGGATATCAATTAGTATTTGATATGCATATTCCTCTTGCTTCTGATTTAAGAAATTCTAATATTACTGGAACTGCAGTTACAATCTGTGGAATTAGTACTGGTGATTACTTTATCGTTAATGATTCTAATGTTGGTTCATCAAGTACATCTATAGCTTCTTTGGCTGCGGATGGTGCAGTTATTGGAATTGGAACCCAGTTTGTAAATAATGTTTATGAGGTTAATACCTTTGAGATAGTTCAATCACCCACAGGTGTTGCTTCTGATGGAGTTGGCATAGGCACAACTCATATGAGTAGAGTCTTTGTTAAGATTGCTGAACATCTTGATTGGAGTGGACAATGGCCTAGCTTTAGTGGAGTTGGGATTCAAACAGGAAATTATTTTGGATCTTATAGTTGGGGTAAGATTGTTCTTCCATCCAGATCTGAAGAAAATGCATACACTGCATATACATTAGGTGGAACAGGAGGTATCTCTACTTCTCCTGTAGTAAGAAGATCTAGATCTCTTAAATACAAACAGTATAAATTACCATAAATAAACAAAAAACCTCTGTCAAATGGCTGCAATTATAACTGACCAGATAAGATTGTTGAATGCAAGTAATTTTGTTGCAGGAGTAACTTCAACTACTAACGCATATTACTCTTTTATTGGTCTACCAAATCCTACAGATATTGATTCTGATTGGAATAATGATCCTCCATCTCCGAAAGATAATTTTACGGAGGAGAATGATTATTGGGACGATATGGTTGCATTGAAAAAAATTGCTGCATCTGATTGTAGACAAGTTGTTACTAAGAGAACTTGGTCATCAGGTACAACTTATGACATGTATAGAGGTGATTATAGTAGATCAAATACTGCTCCTGTATCTGGTGCTACAAATTTATATGCAAGTACTTTTTATGTTATAAACAGTGATTATAGGGTTTATATTTGTCTCCAAAATGGTACTGATCCAGACAACCCTACTGGAAGACCTTCACTGGACGAACCAACTTTTACTGATTTAGAACCAAGAAATGCAGGAAGTAGTGGTGATAATTATATTTGGAAATATCTTTATACTATAAAACCTGCGGATATTATTAAATTTGATTCTACTGATTTTATGCCAGTTCCTTTGAATTGGGATACTAATGTAGATGATGCAGCAGTGAGAGATAATGCTGTAGATGGATCTATTAAAATCATAACTATTACTTCTCGTGGTGAGACTATTGGACCTTCTGGTGGTACTGAATATACTAAAGTACCTATTAAAGGGGATGGTTCTGGTGCTGAGTGTACTATTACTACAACTAACGACCAACAGGTTGATACTATAACTGTTACTAAGCAGGGATCAGGATATACCTATGGTAGTGTAGCATTAGAAGATGGTGGTGTTCCTACAGGAACTAAAATTCCTACTTTTGATGTTATTATTCCACCTCAAGGAGGTCATGGTTCTGACATTTATAGAGAATTGGGAGCAATGAATGTTCTCATTTATTCTAGAATTGAAAATGATAATGAGAACCCAGATTTTATTACTGGTAATCAGATTGCCAGAGTTGGTTTAGTAGAAAATCCACAAAAGTATGATTCTACTGCTCTTTTAAGTGCTGATAAAGCAAGTGCATTAAATGCTTTAAGATTAGCTGGTTCTGGTTATAGTTCTGCTACTTTTCAGGCTGATAGTTATTTTGTACAAACTATTTCTGCTGGATCAACGGCTCAAGGACGAGTGGTTCATTATGATGCAACCACAGGAGTTTTAAAATATTGGCAAGATAGAACCATGGCTGGTTTTAATACAGTCGGTACTGCACAAACAAATCCAACATATGGGTATAATTTAAATAAATTCACTGCTTCTCCAGGAACAGGAGGAAGCTTGGATATTGTTCCTACTGCTGGTTCAACTTTACAAATTGATAGTGCATTTACAGGTATATCTACCGTAATAAATAATATAACATATTATCTTGGTCAAAATTTTACGGATGGTATTTCCAATCCTGAAGTTAAACGACATAGTGGTAACATTGTTTTTGTGGATAATAGACCCGCTATCACGAGGTCAGTTAACCAAAAAGAAGATATTAAAATAGTATTGCAGTTCTAAAAAATCATGCCACAGCATACAAATTTAAATGTAGCACCATATTTTGACGATTATGATCCGTCGGATGATTTTTATCGGGTGCTGTTTAAACCAGGTTATCCTGTTCAGGCTAGAGAGTTAACAACTCTCCAATCCATGCTGCAAAATCAAATTGAAAGATTTGGTAAGCACTTTTTTAAAGAAGGTGCTAAAGTAATTCCAGGTAATACAGGTTATAATAGAATTTTTTATGGTGTTCAGATAAACAATAATTATCAGGGTGTTCCTGTTTCTGCATATGCTGATCAATTAGTAGGAACCAAAATCACAGGTCAAAGATCTGGTGTAACTGCTGTTGTAGATACTATCTTATTGCCAGAAGATTCTGATAGGGGACAACTTACTCTTTATATTAATTACTTAAATTCAAGTACAACAAATAATTCTAGTCAGACATTTTTTGATGGAGAAGAGTTAACTTGCAATCAAACTATTTCTTCTGGATTATTAGGTAATACAACAATTGCTCCAGGAGCTCCTTTTGGCATTACTGTTGCTGATGATGCTGCTACAACAGGATCCTCGTTCCAAATTCAAGAAGGTGTTTATTTTGTTCATGGACAATTTGTAGGGGTTGCACAAGAAACACTAATTCTTGACCAATATGGAACTAAACCCAATTTTAGAATTGGTTTATTTGTAAATGAAGAAATTATTAATGCGGATATAGATGAAAGTTTAAATGATAATTCACAGGGATATAATAACTATGCTGCTCCAGGTGCAGATAGACTAAAAATTTCTTTAAGTTTGTTTAAAAAATCTATTGATGATTTTGATGATACTAGCTTTATTGAACTTGGTACAGTAAAGGATGGTGTTTTAAAGACTGCTAAGAGTGGTAGGAATGGTAAAGGAAGTAGTGGTGGATTAATAGGTGGATTTGGTGGAGGATCTGGTGGATGGGATCTAACAGATACTCTTGCACGAAGAACTTATGATGAAAGTGGTAATTATGACATCAAGCCTTTTGATGTTACTGTTTTAAATTCTCTTGATAATAATGTTGGAAATAGAGGAGTATTTAAAGCAGGTCAATTTACTCCCAGTGGTGGAACTCCCTCTGACGATCTTGCTTTATATAAAATTTCTCCAGGAAAGGCATATGTGAAGGGATATGAAATCGAAACGATGGATCCCACTTATATTGATTGTCCTAAGCCAAGAGATACCAAACTTATAGAAAATCAGGCAATAATTTATAATACAGGTCCAACTTATCGGTTAGATAGTGTTTATAGAACTCCTACCGTAGGTATTGGTAGTACATATATCCTAAGTTTACGAGATCAAAGAAAAGGATCAAGTGCTGAAAATGCCCCAGGAAATGAAATTGGATATGCTAGAGTTTATGATTTTAGATTAGAATCACAAAGTTATAACTCAAATAATTCCAATTTAGATGAATGGGAATTATCTTTATATGATGTTCAAACATTTACTGAAATACAATTAAATAATCCTATTACTCAAACTGTTCCTGCGTATATTAAAGGAAAGAGAAGTGGTGCAACGGCATTTTTACAAGGTGCTGTTACTTCAGGGGTGGGATTGACTGTTTATGAAGTAAGTGGTAATTTTATCACAAATGAACAACTTATAATCAATGGTGTTAATAATGGAAGAATTGCTGTAGGAATAACTGAATATTCTGTATCTGATGTAAAATCTGTTTATGGAACTGATGATAATTTGGTTGGTATTAATACTTTTAGTGCTAATGTTGTCCCTTCCGTTCTATTTCCAGTTGGAGTAGCAACTGTTGGTGTTGTTACCTTTACTGGTGAATCAAATATACAAAGTACTAATCTTAACTTCCCAGGAATTACGACTGTTGGTAATCTTGTTGAATATACTGATTTAAGTGTATCACAGGATCCTGTAAGAGCTAGAGTAGTTAGTGTTGGATCTTCTCATGTTACTGTTGTGGGAGTTACCACTGTTACTGATATTTGTGATGGAACATTACCTCTTACTAGTGTTAAGAGTGTAAGTGATTTGAAAGTATTGACTAGTATGTTAGATTCATCATCTGATAATACTCTTTATACTCCTCTTCCTAAGAAAAATATTTCCAATGTTGATTTAACATCTGCTTCTATTGTTATAAGAAAGACTTTTGATGTTAGTATTAGTAATGGTCAATTAAACACACCATTACCATCCATAGGATCTGATGAAACTTTCCAACCATTTACACCTAAGAGATATTCATTAATAGGTGCTGATGGAACTACATATGATTTAACAGCAGATCAATTTGAATTTGCTGCTGCTGGTACTTGCCAGATTCGTGGATTAACTACTCCATCACAATCTAATAATGGTGCAACTCTTGTTGCTACTCTTAAGAAGTTAAAGCCTAAAGCTAAAGAATTAATAAACAATAGAGTGAAGTCTATAGTTATTAATAAGTCTAAGACTGGTGGATCTGGTGCTGGTGCAACTACTTTGAATGATGGATTGACTTATGGTAATTATCCATTTGGAACAAGAGTACAAGATGAGACTATATCTTTGAATGCTCCTGATGTTATTTCAATTCATGGTGTCTTTGAATCAGCTGATACATCGGACCCATCTTGCCCTAAAGCAACTTTGACTTCTATAGTTACTCAATCAACTACTACTAACGAATTAATAATTGGTGAACAGTTGGTTGGACAGGACAGTGAGGCAGTTGCAATTGTAGCTGAAAAGATAACTGGTGAGCAAA
>VTLG01012348.1_pt1 | contig 23166 bp, 22 predicted proteins | sample 4694571 | NCBI WGS metagenome assembly VTLG01 (sample SAMN12604809, study PRJNA352737) | marine metagenome | biome: ENVO:00000447; feature: ENVO:00000209|ENVO:00000569|ENVO:01000036; material: ENVO:00002151; isolation source: viral sequences binned using virsorter ...
GTACGCTGGTACAAACACAGCCCCATCAGGCTTCTAATTTTTATTCTTATACGGGGGCTTCGGCTCCCCTTTTTTCTTATGGCAACCACAACTATTGACCTCGATACAGAACTATCCGCAGTAAACAATATACTGGGGGCTATAGGTCAATCACCTTTAACCACTCTTAACTTTGATAACCCAGAGGTATCATTAATATATAACCTACTCCGTGATGCTAACGTAGACACGCAAGCAGAGGGGTGGCATTTTAACACAGAAAAACATATAAAGTATACACCCGATTCTGTTACTCATAAAATAACAATAGGTAATGATATATTATCTATGGACTTGCATGATAATCAGGCTCGTAGACCTTATGACTTTGTACGTCGTAATGGTTTTTTGTATGACAAAATAGAGCATACTGATGAGTTTGCAGATATAGATAGTGTTGATCTTGATGTTGTTAGATTATATAACTTTGAAGATCTACCTATTATATTTAGACGATACATTGTTTATAGAGCATCTAGAGTTGCTGCTACAAAATTAGTATCTAACCCTAACCTTGTAAAATTACTAGCTCAGCAAGAAGCTTTATCAAGAGCTGCTCTTATGGAGTATGAATGTAATCAGGGAGATCATACTATGTTTGGATTTGAAGATAATTCTGCATATCAAACCTATCAACCTTGGAGAAACCTTAGACGATAATGGCAAGCATAACACAAACTATCCCTCAATACTCACTAGGAATGTCAGAACAGCCTGACCAGTTAAAGTTTCCCGGTCAGGTAACAGAGGTAACAAACGCAATACCAGACATAACAAAGGGTCTATTTAAAAGACCGGGTGCTAAAAGAGTAGGCACAACTCCCCTAGCTAATGTACAGAGTGGTGGTTCGTGGTTTCATTACTTTCGTGATGAGACAGAAGGATCATATATAGGACAGATAGCAGCTGATGGTCAGGTACGTGTATGGCGTTGTAGCGATGGATTACAGATGACTACAGCCTACGGTACTGGTGGGCAGACAGCTATACAAAATTATTTGGCTACAAGCACACCAGAAAACATACAAACACTTACAATTAATGATACAACTTTTGTTACCAGTCGTGATACTACTAATGCTAACACTCTCATTGGGACAACGGGAACTACAGATGCTACACCAGATGCTCATTTCGGGTTCATAGAACTCTTACGTACAGAAAATGGTAGGCAGTATGGTGTTAATATAAATAACAGTACAGCAGTTACAACAGTAAAACGAGCTACTAAAATAAAAGTTACTGGGAACAACTTTGATGAGTCAGACGGCTCAGGTCACTGCCCCGGTATAGGTACAGAGGTATATGCTGTTACAGCTGCTAATACTTACGGTGCTACGACTAATGTGGTACATGTAAAAAATAGTGGCGGTACAACCCTAACTACAGGTAGAGATAATCTAACATTTAGAATCAATGCTTTAGGTCAACAAGGTGTCAGCCCTAATTATAGTGCTAGTTCTAACGGACCGAGCGGACAAAACTACAGGTGTAGTTACAATATAGAATGTACTTTACTACATGGTGGTGAAGGTTGGGAAGTCGGAGATGTTGTACGAGTAAATCCAGAGCATGCGGCTACTGCGAGCAGCTCTGATGGACAAGCTTATATTGAAATAACAGTAACAGAAATAGAAAGCACTGAAGTAAATGCTACTGTGTCTTCTAACGGTGACGGTTTAATACGACCAGCCCCTACACCATTTGATGCTGATACAGCTGTAACTACTGATACTATTCTTGGTGGGATCCTGTCTCAATTACCTAGTGGTATAACTGGTAAAGTTATAGGACCGGGTATATATTTATCAAGCTCTAATCCGTTTAGTGTAGAAGTTGTTGAAGAAGATTTAATGCGATGCTTTCAAGCTTCTGTAAACGATGTACAAAACTTACCTAATCAATGTAAACATGGGTATATAGTCAAAATAGCTAATGCTCGAATGGCAGAGGAGGATGATTACTACTTAAGATTTGACGGAGAAAATAACAGAGATGGTACTGGCTCATGGTCAGAGTGTGCTAAACCCGGCATAGCTAAGTCCTTGACTAACATGCCGCTGGTTATACAACGTACAGCTGCAACTACATTCACTGTTAAGCAGTTTACATATGAAGATAGACGAGTAGGTGATGATGGTACAAACCCGCTACCTAGCTTTGTAGGTCAGCGTATCAACAAAGTATTGTTTTTCCGTAATAGATTAGCTATATTATCAGGAGAAAATGTAATAACATCTAGACCGGGTACATTTGGTACTCCTGATTTCTTTGCTGAGTCAGCTCTTACTGTTGGTGCGGCAGATCCTATAGATATATCTGCTGCTTCTATATTTCCATCCGAGTTGTTTGATGGTATAGAAATTAACACAGGTCTAGTCGTGTTTAGTACTAACCAACAATTCTTACTAGCCTCTGACGATACAGTACTTAATCCAGATACAGCTAAATTACGTAGCATATCTACATATAACTATAATGAAACTATACCCCCGATATCTCTGGGTACGACAATAGCCTATGTTGACAACTCCGGTAAGTTTAGTCGATTCATGGAAATGGCTAATACTCAAAGAGAAGGTGAACCTAGTGTTGTTGAAGTAAGTAAAGTTGTTCCTACCTTATTACCTAAAGATATTGACTTATTGACTAACTCAAGAGAAAATTCTATGGTACTGATGGGTAAGACAGACTCTGATACAGTCTTTGGTTATAAATATTTCCAAGTGTCTGAACAACGACAGCAAGCTGCATGGTTTAAGTGGAAATTTAATAATCCATTACTATATCATTTTATTGTTAATGATGAATACTTTTTCTTAGACACTGATAATTTTTTACAGTGTATTAAAATTGTACAGACTACATCAGATCCTAGTATAACTCAAGATGAAGTTGATTTTCTATTACACGTAGATAATTATACTACCATAAGTGGCGGAAGTTATAGTGCATCTACAAACCTTACAACTTTTAGTAGTGTCAGTTGGTTACCAAGTGTGACAACACCTAATCATGACTTAGTGGTTATTGATACAAATACTAACGCTGCAAGACTTGGAAGATATGCAAAGCCTACGAGTACAAGCACAACTAGCTTTACAGTACCCGGAGACTGGTCTAGTGCCACACTAACTATAGGATATATTTATCCATACCAAGTTAAGTTTCCTACATTTTATTATACTAAACAAGAAGGTAATCGTACTAAATCCGATATCAATGCTTCATTAGTTTTACACAGAATAAAACTTCACTTTGGCAAGATAGGTCTATACGAAACTACTCTTGAACGTATAGGTAAGAATGATTATACTGAAGTATACGAGTCAACTGAACTTGATGAGTATGATGCTTCTGATGCACCATATCTAGAAGAGTTTGTCAAAACAATTCCTGTATATGAAAAGAACACAAACGTAGATGTTACGTTAAAATCATCACATCCCGCTCCAGCAACATTACGTGCGTTGTCTTGGGAAGGTGATTACTCACCCAAATATTATAAACGTGGCTAAATACATACACCCAATTACACTGGAGGCTGCTACAGAGGTAGCCTCTAATCTCCGTCCAGATGACCGCAGAGAGGTCGAAGAAGGTCATGGGATAGATCCTATGCTCCTTCCTTCTCTGATGTCTTCAAACCCATCCTACGTGTATTTCACAGTGCCTGACGGCAAGACTGCTGGCATGGCCGGAGTAGGAAAAGATGGTAATATATGGATGCTTTGCACTCCTGATATTCACCGATACCCAATTACATTCGCAAGAGAAGCCAAACGGTATGTCGATAACCGTCCTGAGCCTCTCCTTTGGAATATAGTTGATATGAGAAACACTGTGCATTTAAAACTGCTAAGGTTTCTAGGCTTTAAGTTTTTACGTAAGTTAAAACACGGGCCAAACAATGTAACATTTATAGAATTTTGCCGTGTGCATGGATCTTAATGCGGACAAACGAGAAGCCGCAAGACAAGAAAAACAAAGAAAAGATGCTGCATTTGGTGCTGCTAAAACAGAGTTTCATGGTAAAGAAAATACCTTAAAAATAGCACAAAACACCAATGTTATAGGTTACACTAAAGATATTAGTGACGCTTATGCTACAGTAGTATCAACAATAGGTAAAGGTAGAGCTGCAATAGAAGATGCTACGAAAGCATTTTTAGCATCTCAAAAAGTTGATGAAGGAGGACGTTCTACAAGATTCGGACTTAATAAATATCTTACCTTATTACAGAAAACAAATGAAGTTGAAAGTGTTGTAGATACACTACTTGGAAGAAATATGGGATATGTACAAGAAGGAGCTAGACGTAAGTTTGCAATGGCTGATTCTGAAGCAAGAGAAGCATTAGGCTTAATTCCACAGTATGGTGCACCTGTTATGATGCCTCCATCTAATAGACTTGGTGGTGCGTTAAAGATTGGTACAACAGCTTTAAGTATAGGAGCAAGTATGTATAGCTTAGGAGCTTGGAACCCTGCTGTCTCAGGTCCATTATCTTGGATTGGTGGTTCTGACCGTAAATTAAAAGAAAATATTGACGAAGTTGGTATATCACCTGACGGCTATAAAATATACGAGTTTAGCTACAAGGCTGATAAGTCTCATACACGCTATCGTGGAACTATGGCTCAAGATGTCGTTAAGATTAATCCTATGGCTGTAGGTATACATCCAGAAGGTTATCTAACTGTAGACTATAACAAGATTGACGTTGACATGGAGGTCGTATGAGTTCATCATCATTCGGAACCGTAATTGGTACACCTAGGGATCAAATTCCTAAGTTACCAATCGGTAACTACGCTAATACTGCACCTGACCTTTCAAAGAGTGTAGCAGAACGCAACCAAGAACATGTAGAAGATCTTAAAGACTTTTTTGCTTCCGTTACTGACATAGAAAATTTAAGGCATAATAATACTTGGGATAATATCTCTGGTCTAGAACAATTTACTGCTGCTGGTGCTCAGCTTTTTCAAAAGCGTGAAGCTGATAAGGAGTCCAGAGAAACAATTAAAAGATTCAAAAATATTAATCAGGAAGAGCTGCAAAGACTAGGCGGTAAATTAACTGATATAATGAAATTAGAAAAAGCAGAAAGAATAAATCAGTTACAGACATTAGTTCGTGATGGTAACGAAACAGAAAGAAAGATAGCTCTAGATTTATTAAATCAAAATGTTCTTCCTACAGGAGAAGAGATTAGATTTGGTGATGCAAAAAACAAATTTAATAATGTTGCTGTTTCTACATATAATTCTGTAACTGAAAAAAATTATTTATTGAGTTCTAGTACTTTAGCAGATGCTGAACTGATCGGAGACAACGCTGTCAGAGATATTCTGACTGATGTATATTATGAATTAAGCTTAGCTGGTTTTGATATAAACTCTCGTCAAGTTCAGAGTTATATTAATAGAAAACTCCTACCGTCTCTTTTTAAAGAAAACAAGAATCAGATAAATTCGTGGAAAGCTCTTCGTCCTCAAATTGTTCAAGCAAATATAAAAAAAGAGAACAAAGCTGACATACTTGATACATTTACAAGAAAGGCACAGGTTACAGAGGTAAACGATCAAGGTGTAGAAGAAACATCAATAAAAAATACTGGTGACTTTAACAATCTACTGGAAGTATTTATAGCAAGAAATCCTACTGTAGAAAATAAAGCAGATGCCATTAATTTTATAATGGAGTTGCTAGACAAAGATCCAAGTCTTAAAGATCAAATTAAGCTTGGAGATATTGATTATTTCTTAAACGATGCAGAGATTATAGATGATACTCAAAACGGGAAAGTCGTTAATGGATTTCTGAATACTAAAGCTAAGGGTGTTGAATCAGTAGAAAAGTTTTTTATGAGCTATAAGACTGACATAGCTGATACTAACTCAGAAGTTTTTTCTGACATAAAAAAAGAAATGTCAACAATAGTCAGAGACTATTTAGCAGAAAACAACCGAGATAGATTATTACCCGGTGAGCAATTACACTTCATTACACAGTATAATAATAAGTTAAGAGCACGTGGTTTATCTACGAATCTTCCAATACCCGGATTTCTTAAAGGTGATGAAACTATTGAAGACAGGTGGTCTTATGATAATCACGTAGCAGCAGTTGGTTCTATAAATAAAAGAGATTGGGAAAATGCTTACAGAAGTCAAACACAAAATAAGGAGTTACCACTAACAATAAATACACAGATTGAGAAGGCTAAAGCTGAATTAACAAGACAAGTTTTAGAAGCAAAAGCTAAAGATGATAATGCAAATATAGATGATCTTGTTGAACAATTATATCCAGCTGTACTTAAAGATTTAGTGGAGGAAAAGTTTGTATCTAAACAAGATAAACTAAGGCCACTACTACCAGAAGATACTGAGAAAGAAATTAGTTCACTAAAACTTAATACAGATAAATGGCTAAATAATAAAGAGGTTAATTCAATATACGAAAAACGATACATAGATCAGTATATTGAAGATTATATGGGTAAAGGTTTTCTTCCATCAAACATTCCAACTTATATTAAAAAGTTAGCAGATGCTGCTGGTATGACGCCTCACCAATATATTATGACTAGAGTTACAGCAATGAATGTGTATGATGCAAAAACTATGAAATTTGTGTCAGACAAAAATCCAGAAGACATATTTAACTTAAATGAAGAGGAGAAAAAATACCTATTCATAAAACCTATGTCTAGTAAAAATGTATTATTGTTTAGCAAAGATGGAGGTCTTAACAGTGAAAAAACTAAGAGTGCTTTACTTGCATTAAGACAAAAAGGTCGTAATGTTGATTCCTATGAGGGAAGAGGTTTCCTAAAAAAGATTGGAGCTTTCTTTGGCCCCGGTCCACAAAACATTACTGTACAAGATGCTTATAATTTAGCTAAGTCAGGCGAAGGTACTAATTTTGGTTTATACGGAATATCTGCAAAAGACATGATTAGATTAGTAGACGCTGGTATATTAGACCCTAACGCAACTTTTGATGAAAACACCCAAGACTTTGCAGCTTTAGGTTTAATGTATCTACAGGCAAACGATGGTAATTCTATCATGGGTGCACAAACAGAAGCTCTTGATTGGAGATATTTAGCAGGGCTTGACGAAGCAACCCAAGCACAAGTATTAATATTCTTTCCAAATCTTAGAGATATGCCTATGAATCAGTTTCATAATTTGCAAGGAGATGTAAGTAAGGCTATTTTAAATGAAGTAGAACAGAAAAGATTATTCAGTCCAAAATCACCTCAGTCTGAAGAGTTCTTTGCAACTTTCTTAAGTGAAGATATTAGCGAAAAAGAAAGGCTAGTACAGTTAAAAGACAATGAACAAAGATTAATCAATAAGATAGGTACAGCACAACCGGGAGACGGAAAACAAAAAGATGCTGAATTAATACCTATTAGACAATTCTTCCAAAAGAGAATTGAACAAGGATTACCAGTTTCAGAAGAGATTAGGCGAGTGTTGCAGGGTACACGTAACTTCTATCAAGAAAAAGATGTATTTGGATTACCTAATATTTTACTCGGCAATGAACTTGGTTATACTGATAACTTTGATTACTTTAAAAATTTTAAACGGAAGGAATAAATGGACTCAAACCAATTTAATAATTTAGAGGAAGACGAAACAACAAATCAATCGTCGAATGATGCTTACCGTTTACAGCTTATAGATGAAGCTAATGAAGAACTGGCAGAACGTGAACAAGAAGAAAGGGATGCAGCAATCCAAGAAGATCCTAGAAACGTAGAAGAAGGTATCGGAGGATTGCAAGGTCTTATAAAAGAAGGTCAATCCATCTTGTCTGGCGGATTACAAGATACAGCATCATCTATCGCTACATTTCCAGAGCGTACAGTTGATGCTTTGTCTGGACAAATGCAAAAAGAAATGGAGGAGTTTGGTGGTTATAAACCTGACTGGACTCCTTTTGGAGCATATGATAATCCTATCGAAACAAAAACATGGTGGGGTAAACAGCTTAGAGCCTTAGTTCATTTTGGCTCTATGTCTGCCGCTGCAATTTTAGCAGCCAAAGGAGCCGCAGCTACAGGTATTGTTACACTACCCGCAGGCTTAATAGCTTTAGGTAAATCTAACTTTATTAGAGGTGCTGCTGTGGGAGCTGCTACTGATCTTGTATCTAAAGAATCAGATGGTCAAAATGCTATGGGTGCATTGCGTGACAGATATGGCTGGTTTGATACACCATTAGCTACTAAAGACACAGATCATCCTATTATGATGAAAATAAAAAACATCGTAGAAGGTATGGGAATAGGTCTCTTTTTTGACGGTTTATTATATACCCTTAAAAAAGGAGCTGATCCAGCTATAGAAGCTATTAAAGCTAGAAACAAAAGTCTAAAAGATCAGACAGTTGCAAACGGTTTAGCACAGCTAAGACGTGGTGAAGCAGAGTTTAGAGCAGATAAAAATGCTCCTATATCTCAACCACAACAAGGTGCACATATAACAGAAGTTGACCCAGACGTAGCTCAGCAACAACTATCTCGCACACGTAACGAGTGGGGAGCTGAAGAAGGGTCAACCGGGTCGGTTACTACACCATTAGAACGTGAGCGTATAGCACAAGAAGCTGCTACAGATGCAGCTCAAATAGAGCGTATTTATAAAGGACTTGTTAGTAGTGAGAAATTTGCTCAACAATTAGACGCTGCAAAAGGTGACAGAGTTAAACTTGCACAAACATTTAAAGAGGCAGTAGAAGCACATCAACGTATTACACAAGGTAGAAATGCTGCTGATATGTCTGCTAACGAGTACTTAAAAGAGTTATTAGAATCTCAGCCTGATATTATTGATGGTGTTGAAGTTTGGACATCTAAAAACGTAGTCATAGCCGATCTAATATCTGGTACATTACTTAGACAGTTACGTGATACAGGTATTGCGGGTCGTGAAATAGCAGATTTAGTTGATTTAGCAGACATAGATGGACCAGCTAAACAGATTGTTGATACTATGTTGACTGCTTTATATCAAACTAAAAAAGCTAGGTTTGTAAAATCTGATTCATTTAGAGCTTTGAGTGCTGGTAAAGGATCTAAGAAAGCTGTAGAAGATGCAGTTGCAGCAGAGATGGTTGACATGAAAGAGTCAATTATGACGATGCTTAAGATAGCCAAAGAAGATCCTAGTGATGATTTAATGAACGCATTATTTGAGTCATTCTCTATGATGAAAGATTTAAATACTTTAGAAGACTTTGACAGATGGGCTAGAACAATACTAAAAGGTGGACCACTTCAAGAAGGCGGTATAAACCGTACCGGTGCTCTTATAAGAGAGCTTGAGGGAGTTATGACTCACGGTATACTATCTGGACCTAAAACTCCATTGCGAGCAATTATGGGTACATCTACTGCAACATTCTCAAGACCTTTAGCAACAGCACTTGGTGCTATTCTACGATTTCCATTTACTGGAGATGCGGCTACAGTTCGTTCAAGTCTTGCAGCTACAAATGCTTTAGTTGATGCTATACCAGAATCGTTTGAGTTGTTTAGAACTAGACTAAACTCATACTGGAAAGGTGATTTAAGTAATATTAAAACACGTTATTCTGAATATAGCAAAGGTGATGCTAACTGGGAAATACTTAGACGTTGGGCAGAAGATAGTGGTAGAGCTAGTGATGGCGACAGAGCTGCATTTGCTTTAGCTAACATGGCACGTCAAATGAACAACAGTAACATGCTAACATACTCTACAAAGCTTATGGCTGCAACTGACGATTCGTTTGCATACATTTTAGGTAGAGCTAAGATGCGTGAAAAAGCTATGCGTCGTGTTCTGGATATGCAAAACAACGGTATTGAATTACCTGAGATTACACCTGAGCTACTTAGAGCTTATGAAGATGACTTCTACTCACAGGTCTTTGATGCAAACGGAAACATAATTGATGAAGCTACAGAGTTTGCTCGCAAAGAAGTTACACTTACTCAAGAACTTACAGGCTTTACAAAAGGTCTTAACGATGTCTTTACAGCTACACCTATGGCTAAACCATTCTTCTTGTTTGCAAGAACAGGTGTAAACGGTTTAAATCTTACTGGTAAATATACACCCGGATTTAATTTCTTAGTTAAAGAGTTTAATGATATAGCATTTGCTAACCCTAACGATTTAAGTAATGTAGCCAAGTATGGTATATTTACACCAGAAGAGCTAGCTAATGCTAAAGCGTTACAAACAGGTAGACTTGCTATGGGCTCTGCTGTAGTGTTTATGGCTATACAAGCTTGGATGCGTGGTGATCTTCATGGTAACGGACCAGTAGATAGACAAACAAGACAAGTTTGGCTAGATGGTAAGTGGGAACCACGTACAATTAATATAGGTGGTGTGCGTGTAGGTTATGATTCAATGGAACCATTTAACCTTATAATGTCTACAATCGCTGATGTAGGTGATGCAAGTGAACTTATGGGTGAAGAGTGGACTGAAAATCAACTAGGTAAAATATCTCTTGTAGTTGCACAGTCTGTTACAAGTAAATCTTACTTAGCTGGACTTCAATCCTTTGTTGATTTATTTGCTGCTAAGCCCGGTCAGGGACAGCGTATAGTAGGTTCGCTAGTCAACAATACTGTACCATTATCTGGTTTACGTAACGAACTTGGTAGATTATTTACGCCATATATGCGTGAAATCAACTCTGGAGTTATACAGTCTATACGTAATAGAAACTTATTAACTGAACAGATTGCTGGTGAAAACGTATTACCTGTTAAATATGATATACTAAAACCTAACTCTCCAATAAAAGATTGGGATTTCTTAACACGTGCATTTAATGCTGTGAGTCCTATATCTTTAAATTTAGAGCAAAGTGAAGGTAGAAAATTCTTATTTAATAGTGGTTATGATATGAGATTATCTACATATTATGCCCCTGATGGTACTAACTTAACTGAAAATGCTGAAGTAAGATCTTTATTTCAACAAGCTCTTGGTATGGAAAATTTAGAACTTAAACTTATTAAGTTGTCCAGAGATCCTAAAATAATTGCTTCACTAGAGCAGATGTATAAAGATATAAAATCAGGACAACGTGGAGATTATAATGCTGGAGATTACTACCACAATAGACAAATAGAAAAAATATTTAATATAGCCCGTAGAAAAGCTTGGCGTAAGATTTCTAATACAGACATAGTACGAGGACTAATAGAAGAGCAGAGGCTTGAAAAAGAAAGGCAACTCCAGAAACAACTAGAAACTACACTACTTACAATGTATAAATAAATGGCAGAAACTATTGACGAAAAAGGCAAAGTAAAATCCACTAAAAATCAAAAACCTTGCCCTTCTGGTTTTTTTAGAAACCCAAAGACTGGAAAATGTGAACAGGCTAGTGTCGGACCTCAGTACAAACCATAACAATTTTAAATAAATGGCAACAACCTTCGTAGATTATACAGGAGATGGAAACGCTACGAAGGCGTTTTCCTTTCCTTCCATAAAAGAAGCTGACATTAAAGTGGATGTTGATGGTGTTATAAAAACATCCGGCAATCACTATAATATAACTAGCTACACAACCACGGGTGGCGGTAATGTGGTCTTTACATCAGGCAACATACCCGCAAACCCAGCAGCTATACGTATCTTTCGTGATACAGATGTAGATTCAGCTAAGGCTACATTTACAGCAGGGTCATCAGTTAAGGCAGGCGATCTTAACAACAACATGACACAGATTCTGTATGCTGCACAAGAAGAGCAGAATCAAACAATATTAACATCTGATATAAAAGATGCAGCAGTAACTACAGCTAAAATAAAAGCTGATAATATAACAAGTGCACTTATAGCAGATGACCAGATTAACTCTGAGCATTATGTTGACGGAAGTATAGACACAGCTCACATTGCTGACAGCCAAATTACTTCTGCCAAAATAGCAGACGGAACTATAGTAGCCGGAGACTTAGCAAGTAATGCTATAACTACAGTTAAAATAACAGACTCAAATGTTACAACTGCTAAAATAGCTGACAGTAATGTTACTACAGCTAAGATAGCTGACAGCAATGTGACTACAGCAAAGATTGCAGATTCAAACGTCACTACAGCCAAGATAGCAAATGCTAATGTTACTACAGCTAAGATAGCAGACTCAAATGTTACAACTGATAAAATAGCTGACAACAATGTAACTGCTGATAAACTAGCACATACTTCTGTATCTGCTGGAAGCTATACTGCTGCTGACATTACAGTTGATGCACAGGGTAGACTTACTTCTGCTGCAAGCGGTACAATAGCAACAAGTGAAATAGCAGACAGTGCAGTTACTACAGCCAAAATTGCAGATGATGCAATTACAACTGGTAAAATAGCAGCTTTACAGGTTACTCATTCTAAACTATCAGCTAACTCAGTAGATTCTGTTAACTATGTAGATGGTTCTATTGATACAGTTCATATAGGTAACGATCAAGTTACTGCTGGTAAATTAGGTACTGATTCAGTCACTACACTTAAGATAACTGACGCTAATGTCACTACACCAAAAATAGCAGACCTAGCAGTTACTACAGCTAAGATTGCAAACGACAATGTTACTACTGGTAAAATAGGTGGAGCACAGGTTACAGATGCAAAACTTGCTTCTAACGCTGTTACAACAACTAAGATTACAGATGCTAACGTAACTACAGCTAAAATAGCTGACAGCAATGTAACACTTGCAAAACTAGCTAGTGATCTAAAACAGACAACTATATCAGATAGCGATACACAGTTACCAACATCTGGAGCTGTGGTAGATTATGTTGCTGCACAAATAGCACCTCTTGGTGGTTTAGAAGTGATAGCAACAGAAGTAGCTTTTCCTAACTCACAACCTAGTTCTGGTGTAGTTATATCTATATCTGATGCTCAGGGTGTTGTAGTTAATGGATCTGGTACAAGTACAACAGGTAGAACCGTAGGTGGATCTACAGTAACTATAAACAACTTCCCATCTAGTCTTAACAACGAAACACTAGCAGCCGGTGTAGGTCTTATGGTTAGTTCTACTGGCTCGAGTCAGACATACAACTACCATAAATTACTTGCAGCGGAAACAGATGTTAAACAACTTAGTGATGACATAAATGATTTCCAATCAAGATATAGAGTTGGTGCGTCGAACCCTACAAGTTCTCTTGATAACGGCGATTTATTCTTTAATACTGGCACAGGTAAACTTCTTGTATATAACGGAACTAATAGTGCGTGGGAAGAGACACAAACAATAGGTAACTTTTTTATAAATACATTATCTAGTTCAACAGGAACTGGTGGAGGCAGTGCAACATTCAATGGATCAGCTTATAGATTTACACTTAGCAACGCAGGCACATTTGTACAGCAACATCTTGTTAGTGTCAATGGAGTCATTCAGAAACCTAACACAGGTACAAGTCAACCCAGTGAAGGATTTGCTCTCGATGGTGCTGATATTATCTTTTCTGCCGCCCCTGCTAGTGGTGCTGACTTCTTTATTATCACCATCGGATCCTCAGTAAGTATTGGTACACCAAGCGATGGAACAGTAAGTACAGCTAAACTTGCAAATGGTGCAGTTACTACAGCTAAGTTAGCTGATGCTAACGTCACTGCTGCTAAAATAGCAACAGCCGCAGTTACTACAGCTAAGATAGATGGTGATGCAGTAACTGAAGCTAAGATTGCAAATAATGCTTGTACTGTTAATAAAGTTGCAACTAATGCAGTTACTACAAACAAGATTGCAGATGATGCAGTAACTACAGCTAAAATTGCAGATGATGCAGTTACTAACGCTCAATTAGCAACTGGATGTGTTAGTACTAATCAAATAGCAAATGGAGCAATTCTTAACGCTGATATAAACGCTAGTGCAGCAATAGCTGGTACAAAGATTAACCCTAACTTTGGATCACAAAACATCAATGCTGTAAATATCACAGCTTCAAACGACGTAACCGCTAAAGATATGGTTATCAGTGATTCAACACCAACTCTTGTATTCGCTGACAGTGACCATAACCCTGACTATAAAATAAACGTAGATGGTGGTAATTTTAATATCCAAGACAGTACAAATAGTGCTGATAGATTAAGAGTAAATAGTGATGGTCATGTTGATATTTATGGCAACCTAGACGTTGGTGCTGGTGTTGACGTAACAGGAAACATTACAGTATCAGGAACAGTAGATGGTCGTGACGTAGCAACAGATGGCACAAAACTAGATGGTATCGCTGCTAATGCAATAGATGGGTCGGCTTTAAATGCAAGCAACTTATCTTCTGGCACAATACCTGATGCAAGGTTCCCTTCTACACTTCCAGCAGTTAGTGGAGCAAACCTTACAGGTATTACTTCTGTAGGTGGTTCAACAGGTGTTGACTTTAACGATAACGTAACTGTTAGATTTGGAACAAGTAATGATACTGTAGTTAAACATGATCTTTATTCTCGTTTAAATATTTCTTTTGATACTTCTAATACAAGTGTTGCTGAACAAGTACCACCGGGTGGAATTAGAATTTCAAACGATAATATGACTACTGGTAGATTAAGTGGATTATATTTTACTCACGGTTCTGGTACAGCTAATGTTGGTATTTTTGCAAAATCGTTAGATAATGCTACAGCATCAAGTGGTCAAGGTTCAGACATGATATTTTATACTAAGCGAAACGGTCAGTCTAACATGGCAGAACGAGCTAAGTTTACAAACTATGGTCACTTTGTTCCAACAGCAAATGCTACTTACGATCTAGGAGATTCCTCATTACGTTGGAGAAACGTATACACCAATGACCTTCACTTATCTAACGAAGGACATACAAATGAAGTCGATGGTACATGGGGTAATTGGACAATACAGGAAGGAGAATCAGACTTGTTTTTAAAAAATAACCGTTCTGGTAAAACATACAAATTTAATTTAACTGAGGTATCATAATGGCTATAAATTTTACAAAAGGGTTTTCTGATAACCCAATAATTCAAGTAGTTAGTGGTACTAGCTTAACACAAAGCAGTACCAGTAGCTCGTCATTTCAAGATGGACATGGACTATCTATCACTCCACGTCATGCCAGTAACAAGATAATTGTTATGGGTACTGGAATGATAAGTATGGGTGGTGGTTCTAGTATGGGTGGTATTCTTAAAGTTGCTAGAATGATCTCAGGTCAAAGTACAATTAATTTAACAGGTTCTGGAGACTTTGGTCACGCTTTTACTGGTGCTACAAACTATGATATGGACATTGTTCCTTCTAATGGGTTTATCTATTTAGATGCTCCTAATACAACAAGTCAGGTAACTTACAAACAGCAGTTTAGAACAACAACTAATACTGTTTATTATAACAAGAAACAATATGCGAATAGACCCGGAAAAGCAAGTTTTGTATTGGTGGAGATAATGGCATGATTTACGATCACGAAGCGATTTATCACGCATACCCCGGCGTCAGTATTACAATACACGATGATAAAGGCATCTTTAATGATGATGGTACTGAGTTTGTAGTTGACGCTAATAAAGTTACAGCAGCAAGAGCTGAACTAGATAGTCTAGCTTATCAAGATACTAGACGTAGAGCCTATCCTCCATGGCAAGACCAACTTAATTATATCTACGATCATGGTGTAGATAAATGGAAGACAGACATAGTCGACCCTGTCAAAGCTAAATATCCTAAACCTTAATATATGGCATTAACACAAGTAAGTACGGATGGCGTCAAAAACGATGCCATCTCACACAATAAAATACCGGCTAATGCTATACAAGCAAGTGAATTAGCCGACAACGCTGTAGATACAGCAGCAATAACAAACGGTGCAGTTACCTCAGATAAGATAGCTGCTGACGCAGTAACAACAGATAAAATAGCTGATAATGCTGTAACTGTAAATAGAATAAATAACGGTGCTGTAACAGAAGTTAAATTAGGAACTGGTGCTGTAACAGCAGCTAAAATAGGAAGTGGTCAAGTTACTGCTGCAAAGCTCGCTAACACGTCTGTAACTGCTGGTAGTTATGGTTCATCAACTTCTATTCCAACCATTACTGTAGACGCTCAGGGACGTATCACAGCAGCATCTGGTAACTCTGTTAACACAGATTTAGTTGGTGACACATCACCACAGCTAGGCGGTAACTTAGATACTAATGGTAGTGGTATTATTTTTAAAGATAATAACGCTGCATTTTTTGGTACTGGTTCAGATTTAAAAGTATATCATGATGGCTCAAATAATTTTATAGAAGCAAGAGGAGTTGGTGATGTTACAACTTTTAAAACCAGTAATAGCAGTGCTGCTGATACAGGAGCTTTAGCAATTAGAGCAAATGGAGATACATCACGCAATGATGGTGTAAAAGCTTTATTTGGAAATAGTGATGATTTACAAATTTATCACGATGGCTCAAATTCATATATTAAAGATAGCGGAACTGGTGGATTACTTCTAAACAGTAGTGGGTTTGATATCCTTAATGCTGCTGATAATGAGTTTATGGCTAGGTTTGTGGAAAACGGAGGTGTATCATTATATTACGATAACGCTAAAAAGCTTGAGACTTATACTGGTGGAATATTAGTAACAGGTGCGGTAATAGTTAATGATAACGAGAGAGTAAGACTTGGTAATCAACAAGACTTAGACATTCTTCATACTGGGTCAGACGCATTTATAGAAAATGATACTGGTGATTTTTATATAACCAATACTGGTACTAATAGTGATGACATTTTTATAAAAGCTGCGGATAACATAAGTTTACGAGTTCAAGGTAATGAATCAGGAGTAGAAATTTATGGTGACGGAGGCGTAGCCATTTATCACGATGGCACAAATCGTTTAGAAACAGCTAGTCATGGTGTAACTTTACCTCAAGCTGGAGATAGAATACAGTTTACAGCAACATCTGGTTCACCACCACAGATTTATAATGCTGGAAGTAGTAGTAGAGATTTAAGAATTAATATTGATAATGACCACAAGTATACATTGCATCAAAACGGTATCCTATATCAAGAGGGTGCTAACAGTAGTAATGGTGGTGCTTATACAAGTCCTCAGCCGAGTTATCCGATTAGAGCTTGGTTAAGTTTTAATGATGAGGATAACATTACAAACGGACATGGTGGTATATCTAGTGTTAGTGATACCGGCACAGGTTCATTTACTATTAACTTTTCAACTAGCTTTCCAGATGATAATTATGCTATGGTTGCAACGTCTGGTGGAGCCGGTGGTTCAAGAGGTGATGATACTTGTATAACACACGGAGTTACAAATCCGGGTACTGGTTCACTTGGAATTAGATGTCGTAAATTTACAGATAACAACTTTACGAACTCAGAAAGTGCAATGTTCTTATTTTTAAGATAATGACAAAAATAGTTTATAGCCAAGATAATGGCATAGCCGCAGTAATTATACCTTGCGGTGCTGGACAAGAAATAAATCCAGCAACAGGAAAAGTTTTTACTATTGATGAAATAGCAGCAAAAGATGTTCCTACAGGTAAAAAGTACAAAAAAGTCGAAGATAGTGAACTACCAGCTAATAAAGATTTTAGAGAAGCTTGGGTAGTTGATGAAAAAGATTTAACAGATGGAGTAGGCGGATGATTGTCAAGATAGATTTAGCAAAAGCTAAAGAAATGCACAAAGAAAGAATTAGGCAGGCAAGAGCACCTCTTTTTGCACCTTTAGATGTAGAATATCAAAGAGCTACAGAAACTTCAGCAGACACAAGTGCTATTGTAGCAAAGAAGCAAGCACTTAGAGATGCTACTTCTGTTAGTGCTATAAATGATGCAACAGATGAAGCTGCTTTAGTAGCACAATGGGATACAAGTTTGTTAGGTGAAACTCCTTATAAGTAATGGAAATACCCACCATAGTAATACCTAATGTTCAGCCAATAGAAACGGTAGAAATACCTTTACCTACAGCTGACGTACCAAGTTATGTACCTTTGGTTGTACCTCCTAGTGATTTACGAGAACCAGAAGGTACAAAACCTGTAGAAACTGTGGAACCTCCAGCACCTGTATTAAACTTGCCGGGGCTGCCACCTATTCCTATACCTCCAGCTGAGATATTAGGTCCTACAGTTATTACAGCTGTTACAGCCGTAGCAGCTACTACTGTAGCAACTCCTATTATACAAGATATAAAAGAGCGTATAACGAAGTTTTTAAATAATAAGATAAAAAAATGGAAAGAAAACCGGAAGAAAAAAAGGGACTCTTTACAAAACTCAAAGAAAACATAGATGACCATGAAGAGCAGATGCAGATACTAGGTGCAATGGTGCGTCTAGGCGTTGTTATCTGGTCAGGATTTATTATTACATTAAACTATGTTGAATTACCTATGGTCAAGAAGTCAAATACTTCAGCCGATATCACGTTCGTTGCTTCTGTGTTTACTGGAGCACTAGCTACGTTTGGCTTAACTACAGGTAATGGTAAAAAAGACAAAGAAAAACCAAAGACATGAAGAAACTAATTCTTCTCTTAGCATTGTTATCACCCGCAGTTGCAAGAGCTAATACTGTCACGCCCCAGTTTACTACAGGGTCGATGAATAGTACAACAACTACAACCCAAACGATAACTGAGGTCGAGCAACGTCAGGTTTTCGGTGCTGCCGTTAATACATGGAGCGGTAGTAATATCACATCATCAGCTAGTGCTGGTATTGCCGGTGGAGATTCAGTATTTACTGTAACTGACGCCACATTACCTTGGAACTTAGAAGTTACCGTTAGAGCAGCTGGCGTCGTAGAACAATGGGATACTACAAGAAACTATACAATAAACTCTACTACTACATCGCTGTCTGTCTTCTCACAGTAGGACCAGCGTTTGCAGAGGGAGATACAAATAATAGTTCAAATCCTGTGGCAGCAGCTACAGGTAATGTGACAAACCAAGCCGTACAGTTTCAAAACAACGGCTCGATGTCACGTCAAAACTATGGTCCTAACATATCATGTAACGGATCTACAATGACATTTAGTCCATTTTATATGGGCAATCATACAAAACCTTGGGAAGTCGGAGAAGACTCAGGCATGGCTCCAAGCAGTTATACCTTATCTGAGAACTGGGGTTTTCAAATTAACTTTATGGTTCCTCTAGACAAAAGTGGTCTTGAACAGTGCAGACGCATTGCCAAGCGTCAAGAGGAGAAGATGCAATTAGATTACGAACTTGTACGAGCACTTAAATGTGCAGAGTTACAACGTCAAGGTTTTATTATAAGACCGGGAACACGGGTAGATTTCCTGTGTCAAGACATCGTACCTATACAGTCATTACTACCACCTAAACCAAAAGAAAATAAATTCAAATTATTCTAATGAGCACATTATCACTACAAAGAGCAGCAAGAGAAGCTGAAGCTAAAGCTAAAGTAGCAGCTGCTAAAAAGAAAGCACCAAAAGCCAAGAAACAGGAGGCTGAGTAATGTTTGCACTTATTAAACCACTTGTATTAACAGGCTTAAAAAGCGACAAGTTTAAAAAGTTTGTAGTCGAACTACTAGAAAAGCTAGTTGAGTCTACAGACAACGAGCTCGATGACAGAGCATTACAGATAGTCAAAAAAGGACTAGGCATAGAATAATGGATGAACTAAAGAAACTACCTAAAAAAGCAACCGAAGAGAGTTTTAACGAGCTACACTACCTTGTTACAGAGGACTTTCTACGTAGAATAAGAAGCGGAGAAGCGACTACACAAGATTTAAAAGCAGCTTGCGATTGGCTAAAAACCAACGATATTACAGGTGTAGCTTTTGATGGTAGTCCTTTAGATAAGCTAAACAAACTTCTACCTACCGTTGATCCTTCACTCGTAAAGAGGAAAGTATATGGCAAAAACGTCTGAATACTACAAGAAAAACCCTAAAGCTCGGAAGAAACGTCTTACCCAGCAAAAGGCATACAACAAAACTAAAAAAGGTCTAGCAATTAGAGTCAATGCAAACAAACTTAATAGAAAACTTGGTACATATGGCAACCGTGACGGAATGGATGCCGCCCATTATAAGGGTAGTACAACCCGTGGCAGAAAACAAAAGCCATCTATTAACCGAAGAAGCAGACTTAAAATTAGAAAATGACCCCATTACTACCTAACCCCGATTACTATTTACACAATTTAATAACGATGACAAGTTCAGATTCAAAACGGCTCTGGAGAAGGGCTATCAAAGAGCACTTTAATTGTCAATGCGTTTATTGCGGAGAATTTCATGAATTACACAACCTTACAATCGACCATGTACGCCCGAAATGCAAAGGTGGGCGAGATATTACGACGAATGTTGTACCCTCATGTCGACGATGTAATCAGGATAAAGGTAGTAACCACTGGCTCGAGTGGATGAGAAAACGATTTGGAATGACAGATCGAGAGCATGTAATCTTATCACACATTAATTAATGGAAGAAGAAGAAAAGAGTTGGAGAGATGCTCGTAGTGGTGTAAGAACAGGTCTCGGTCTTGGCTTTGAAATAGCAGCAAATACTGGATTAGATATTTTTAGTTTTATTCCCGGTTCTCAGCAAGCTGGATCTGCATTTATAAACTACTTAGCACAAAAAATACGTGGTGGTGAAGTTAGTAAAGGAGAGATTCTAGCTGCTGCTGCTACGAGTCAGATACCCGGACTTACACAGGCTAAAGCTTTAACTAGAGGCGGACGCTTTTACAGAAGTGCAGCAAAAGGTGGTATTTCTGGTGGAGTTACTACTACCAGTATGTCACTTGTTGACGAAGGAGAACTACCTTCATTCGGAGAGTTTGCTACTGGAGTTACAGCCGGAGGAGTGATGGGCGGAGCTTTTGATTTAGCTCCGGCAGCACTTACTGGTAAACTTGGTACAGAGGTAGATGATATTAAGTATGACTCAGATGTATTTCTTCGTCAGCTTAAATCACGAGTAACAGGCGGACCTAGAATAGATCATCCAGACATAGTTTATCGTTCTGGTCAGTATGGCTTTGGTGAAGGTACTGTTGGAGCTGCACAAAGACGTATAGATGCTACAGATTTACCTGATGCTGCCGATGTAGCAGCTAGAACAGAGATGTATCTCACAAAAGATATTGATAATCTAATAGCAAAAGACTTACCTAAAGGTGCTACTTTTAATACTGATAACGTAAAAGACTACGCAAGGCTAGCTTATACGCATAGAAAGAATAGAATTGTAGCTGGTGGTAAGCAAAACTTAATGAAAGATTTTGACCAAGTACTTACAAATAACTCTGGACAAGAGTTTATATTTGTTAGGCGGGCAAAATTACGTAATCAAAGAGATCCAGCTGCCATAGAAAATTACAAACTAACAAGTGTAGACAAGCAGCGTAGAAAACTAATACGATCACTGGGATTTGATAAACAGATACCAGAAGACGTAAAAGCATTAAAAATTATAGTAAGCGAATTAAACAAATTGGAACAACAAAACCCTAAATTATTTTTAAGCAGCCTTATGGAGTATGGAGACAAAGCATATTTAGAACATAAAGTAGCTAGATCACAGTTTGAAGACTTCTGGGCAAGAGTCGAAGCCAGAAATCAAGAAGATATAGATAACAACCTGTTTCAGTGGACAGGAGCAAGAGGTCGTAATACAGCAGAAAATTTAAGATTACTGTTTGACCCTAACTACAAAAAGTTAAAAGATGCTACTGAAACTAGATTTATAAACTCCAAACTATATAAGAGTGCCCCGGGTAGGCAATCACAGCCAGATGACATTGTTATAACTATTGAAGACCCCGGATCTACAACATTCGGAGCTAATAATATGTTTGTACGTAGTAATCCCGGTAATATACAATTTAGAAAAGCTGGTACAGGAGAAATTGTAGGGTCTATACCTGACTATTACAGACAGCTTTATAGTACTGCATTTAAAGAAGGTTACGAAAGGAACTACGGTTTCTTAGCTAACCCTAATAACCCAGCTGTACCACCAAAGTTCCGAGCTAGGGCTGGTGAAAGTGTAGATCAGTATAGAAAACGTGTCATCAATGAAAGAATTGATGAAGCTATGAGCGGTAACTTTGATAAGCAAAACTTTGAAGCAAATTACCTTGAAGAGATTGCAGAATTTTATGACTTATTCCACGATAAGCTAGGTTGGGTACGTTTACCATCATGGGCAGATGATATCATAACTGGAAAAACAAAATTCGCTGATCGTTTACAGGTCGAAATAGATGACTTTGAAATAGAAAATGCACCTCAGTCACCAGTAGTAGCACCAAAAACTCTTAAGCAGTCTAACTTAGACCAAGCTTTACAAGAGATAAGAGACTTGGAAGCAGATATAAGAAAGCTACCTAGAGATCCAGTAAAACTTCCAAAAGGGCAGCAAGGTTTTACGCCTGATACACAAGTTATCGATCCAAAAACTGGTAAAGCAATTGGTCAAAACTACGGAGTAGTACAGTCTAATATGCGTAAACTGAAAAGAGAACTACAAGAAAGAATAGACGCAATAAAAGCTGAATATGGAATAGATCAAGCAGAAGACTTTACACAACAGAGCTTAGATTTCGATGAATAGTCTAACTTTATTACGACAAGACTTTAAAATGTTTTTACAGGCACTCTGGCATGAGCTAGGGTTGCCTGCACCTACGAGGGCACAATATGCAATTGCAGATTACTTGCAGAATGGTCCCAAGCGACTACAAATACAGGCGTTTCGGGGAGTTGGTAAGAGCTGGATTACTGGTGCTTTTGTTTTATGGACTCTATTTAATGACTCCGAAAGAAAAATAATGATTATCTCTGCCTCTAAGGAGAGGGCAGATAACATGTCGATCTTCTTGCAAAAACTTATCATTGAGACACCATGGCTAAACTTTCTAAGACCCAAATCGGACGATTCTCGTTGGAGTCGCATCAGTTTCGACGTCGCTTGTTCGCCACACCAAGCACCAAGCGTAAAGTCGGTAGGAATCACTGGGCAGCTAACAGGAAGCCGAGCCGATCTCATGATTTTAGACGATGTCGAGGTTCCGGGCAACAGTA
>VTLG01016603.1_pt1 | contig 23163 bp, 34 predicted proteins | sample 4694571 | NCBI WGS metagenome assembly VTLG01 (sample SAMN12604809, study PRJNA352737) | marine metagenome | biome: ENVO:00000447; feature: ENVO:00000209|ENVO:00000569|ENVO:01000036; material: ENVO:00002151; isolation source: viral sequences binned using virsorter ...
GCGTTATGTGGTCGCATACGTTGGCAAGGTGTCCGCACTCTACGCATGTAGGGTTCTCGCGCAAGAACAAGGCTCGCAACTTACGCCAACGCGTGCTGCTGTATCGCGGTTCGCGGTTCACACGTTCGCCCGGCTTGCGCTGTGTGTTATGCCATGGGCTGGGCCTGTGCCGCTTAGGAATGCTTGCCATAGTTGTAGCCGTGATGTCCTGTTAGTTCGTATAGTTGTTCGCTTATACGTTTAAACTCTTTCCATCGCCAATCCTTGCCGTTGTTCTTGTCAACCTCCGGGTCGTCGCTTAATAGGGCGTTCCTTGCTTCCCTTAGTTTGTCGTACCTCTGCCGCTTGTCTTGGGCAAGGCGCGACGTTCTTTTGCTCTGCGAGTCGTAAGGATTCATTCCGGTAATAATCATATAAGTTTCGTAGTTCTGCAACCGTGAACTTTCTTGTTTCGTTCTTTGTGCGCATAAGTTCCGCAGCTCGTCCGGGCTGTTGCAGGTCAATATTGCGGCCAAAAATCCATTGTTCTCCTTGGGCGTAAAGATTGCAGGCAATGCATTGTGGTCGGACATTGTCAGCTTCCCACCGATGAACGGCGTACCTTCTCGAAACGAAATGACCAGCCTGAAGTTTGGAGGCGTGCAGCGTCTTGCCGCAGGTGAAGCAATCAGCGTTACCGTCTTTGTCGGCCGCATTCCATCGAATGTATTTACTGAACCATTCATCGACTTTTTTCTTTAGTTGTGCGTGGGTTAGTTTCTTCTTTGCTGGCATCGCGTACGGTTATGCCCCGAATGTACGCAACAAGTTCCTCGCGTTCTGCCTTCAGGGCTTTGTAACTAGCGCTTGCCTGGTACTTGCGTTTGTTTGCCTCGATTTGCTGCATATATCGTTGCTTCTGTTCTTGGTAATGTTCTTCGCAGTAGTCGTAAAACCGCCGGTTGTAGTTCAACACCTCAGGATGGTTGCACAAATGCCCGCTGTTGTTAACAAAGTATTCGCGCTCCATTGGGTGCGGCCGGTATCGTTGCATCGCGTCCGTGCCGTACAGCGTCTGAATGTAATGTTTTCGCCCGTCGATGAGGTCGAGCCAAAAGCGTTCAATTGGTGTCATAATCCACAATATCCTGAATCGCAGCCCCATTCTTCAAAGTTGATTTCGGCTTGTGGTTTGTGTTTCTCAATGTCGCTGTAACTAATCTCGCTTTTCCAGCGTGCGCCCCTTTGCAATTCCTGTTGCTTGAACCATTGCATTTTGTTCGGGTGCGTGTCGAACTTCTTGCGCAATACCAACGGGTTGCGGTGAAAGCATCCTACGCAGTTGTTTTGCGTCGCAAACGGAATCGGTATATCGTCCCAGTATTTTACAATTGTGTCGCGCTTTATGCCGTTGTCTATTAAGGGGAAAACAGGCTTTTGCCAACCGACCTTGTTGTACTGGCGTAACCCGTCTACGCATTTGTCAAGCATGTTTTTTGCCCTGCGTTCTTCGCCTGCTCTAAACCCAATTTGCATTTCTACCGGTTCACCAATCGTGTCTTTCCACCATTTAAAAAGCGGCTTAACTTTAAGCAACTCCGTGCAGTATCTCCACATCATATTGGGCAATCCGTTTTTTCGCAAAACTTGTTCAAATGGCTTGCCTGCAACCCAAGTTATTTCCTGCTGTAGCCATTGTTCCATCTCTAACATGGTTTCAATTATTACATCGTCCTCAAGCGTGCCAATGAACTCACGGCCAATTTTATCGCTTGCAAGCTTGCGTAAATGCGGGTCGGGATGCTGGCAAGATTTATCCTCCGTTGTTACTAAAGCAAAAACAAGGTAATTACTTGGATAATTTGCGGCAATGTATGCCGACGACTGGCCGCCGCTTACGCTTGTTACTGTCTTCATTGCTTTCGCTGTTTTGCTCGTTTCTCCATCTCTTCGCGCTCGGTGTAGGTCAACCTGTCTTCGCCTCGCATCCATTCCGGCGCGCTTACGCGTGCGGCCTGCGGGTTTGTCTGCGTCGCGTATTCGGGTTGCAGGTATCGTATCGCCTCCTTTAGTTCTCGTTCTGCCTCCTGGCGTTCCAAGTCGCGGATGGTTTGCACAATTGGCGCTTTTGCTTGGTTGTACTTGCCAAAACATTCAACAAACTGTGCAAGTTTTAGACGTTCGTAATACGGCCCGTAAACCTCTTTTGCCATGTGATAGCAGCACAGCCGCCAATCCTCGATTGTGAAGCAGGGGTACGTTTTGAGCAGCTCGTTTATCGTTAGGCTGATTTCTTCCGGCGTTGAAAGCGTCTTGTTGGCGTCGATGAACTTAACGGTTCGGGTAATCATAGCGACCAGCGCGGCGCGCGTGGCTACCTCATCGACCTTTAATGCCGTTTGTACGTTCGTGCCTTTAAAGCACGTTTCCACCGTCAGCGTTGATACGTCCTGTTCTTGCAAATTCTGCAAGCTTTTCGCGGTTGACATCGCTTTCAAGGTTTTGCGCTCTTCGGGCGTTAGTTCGGCCATTCTTGGACTTGCCAAATACAAGTCCTTTCCAACCGTTTGCGATAGCTGTGTGAATTGCTTCGATGGCTTCTGTTTCTGTGGGGTGTTCATTCTGAAGTTTAATTAGTGCCCGCTGTTCGCTTTGGGCGGTTTTGTATTTAAATCGATGGTCGGTTCGTTTGTACTCTTTCCATTCTTGCCAAGCCGCCGTGAAGGTATCGGTTTGGAATGGTAAAACAACATCGCGCGCACGCGCGCTTTCTTTACTTGATACTTTATCTGTTTTATTATCTGTTTTATTATGTGCTGAATTCTGCGCACTCGTCTGCGTAGATTTACGCGCTCGTTTGCGTGGATTTACGCACTCGTCTGCGCGGATTTGCGCACTCGTTTGCGCAGATTTACGCAGTCGTCGGTTGTACCTGTCGCCTTCGCGAACCAAAAAACCGGCGTTTACAAGCTTCGAAATGTATCCGCGTGCGGTCGCTTCAGATACGTTCAGTAAGTCAGCAAAATGCGCGTTGCTCGCAAAGCATTCTTTTCCTTGGCTTTCGAAGTTCAGAACCTCGGCCAGCAACACCCGTTCGTTGGGGTGTAGCTCGCCAAGATTCCAAACGGCCAGGGGAATGAAAATGCCTTTACGCATTAGTAGGCTTACAAAGCGAAAGCATAATCCGAACTAAATCGTGAACGGGTATTAATGCGCCTACGCTTGAGTCGTTATCGCCGCCGCGTTTGTCAATGGCTGCTGGCGGCTTGTGAAAGCCTTGTTGGCATTCTAAACGAAAGACGCGCAGGGCTTCAATCAGGCGCGAAGAATCCATCACAAAGCCGAACGACGTGTCGTCAGTTAGGTACAACCAAACCGGCTTAACGTCGTTCAGCGCAATGCCTGATTTTTCGCCTCGGCTTCGGTACTCAATAAACAACCGGCCGGTTTCGTGCATGTGCCTATCGCGTTTAAACTCAAACGAGCCGTTACGGAAATAGCCGTCAAAAATCTGCTCGGCAAATTCGCCATATTCTAAGTCTGTTTTGAAATCGCTGCTGTTCTTCATTGCTTCGATTTTGTTTCATCAAGTTGCTCCATCGTTTCCGCAACCGCTTCGAACAAGTCCAACGGGTTTAAGTCTTTGCGCTGTACAAATTTTGCGCTATGCTTCAGGATTCCGCACGGGTTTACGTAAATGTAATTTTCTACGGTACGCCGGCTTACGTCCAGCACGTCGGCAGCTTCGTCAAGGTTAGCAAAATGATGTTTTAGAAACTCTTTCAGGTTCATAATAGAATTTGCATTCATACTTAATTTTTTTTTGGTGCAGGTCGCGGCAGTAGCGTTGGCAGCTTTTTAAGTTCTCAAACCGCACTTGCGTTTTGTATTCGGGTAGCTTTACAAGCCAACGCACCTTAGAACGGGAAGCCGTCATCATTTGCCAGTTTTTGAATTGCTGCGGCTTGCGATTTCATTTCTTCCGTTTCGGTCAGTATCTCGTATTTCCATACGGTCAGGCTCGTAAAGGCGCGCCATCCTTTTTCGCCGCCGTCCCATTCGCGGCCGCGCACATTGCAGCGCATCTTTACCTTCATGCCAGGCGTAAGCGTGCCGGCTTCGTCGGCCATGTCCTTGATGAACTCGACGGGAAAAATATCCTTGTATTCGCCGTCGGGCACTTCTATGTGAACTTCGCATTTGCGAAAACCGCTTGCAAATTCCTGCGGCTGATTTACTCGGCGTACTACGCCTTCAAGTATTAATTCCATGTTTTTTAAAGGATTTAGTGAATTCTGTTTGTGACCAATTCGGCAGGTCGATGGCCCGCAATTGGTTTAATTGTAGTCGTTCGAATATCTCGCGCCATCGGTGCGGCGTGGGTTCGGTTTCTATTATCTCGTCAATTAATCCTTCGTCGTCGTCGCGCATCGTCGATGTACTCAGTAAGTGCAACGCGTAATCCCGCAGGTTGTCCTGGTGCGCTTCCTGGTCGGCTTCTACGGCGTCGAAAAATTCGTCGAGGTTCATTCTACCTCGTCTTCGCCGTAAACATTATGCTGGTAAAAGCCGGCGAGCTTTAAAACCGCCCTGGACAACGCCCGCTTTTCGGCCATCGCAATCGGGTAGGCATTCCGGTTATTCGATTTACTCACCTCGCCGTACGTTTCTACCTGCCCTATTTCGCATTTTGCGTACGCTTTCATGCAATATCTCCCCTCGCTGGGGTCAGACCATTCAGGGACTATTTCAAAGCGAACCACGGCCTTTATTTTGGCTTGTACGTGTTCGACGCCTCGTCGGGTCATAATGACAAAGCCGCGTTGGTCTTTGTGAAAGTGGTCGGCGCGCATATCGTATTTATCTGACAATGCTTTGAGTTCGTCAATTGCGCTCATTTGTTCCGCTTCGTGTAAGCCGCAACCAAGTCGGCGGCCATGTTGTTAATTAACCGACGAAACCGGCGTTCCTCAGCTAGTTCTTGTTGCCATGCGTTGAAATCGCTCGTTGGCTTTACGTGTACGCTGCTGCGTACGCAAATAGGTTTACCCATGTTACTTGTCGTTTAGTTGTTCGTAATCGTGGTCAACGCGTTCGAAAAAATCATCTTCTTGCTCGTCGTCGTCGCTGGGGTAATCGTAGCCTTCCCGCCACATATCACCAAACGTATGCAAGGTTTTCGGATGCCAACAATTTTTCGGCCGCATCGAGGTCGCCAATACCGCCCCTCAAATAGATTATCATGTCGTCTGTGTGTTCGGCTGTGCCGGTAGAGAAGGCAAAACCTCTTTCGCGCAATAAATCAACCGCTTCAATTCGTTCGTTGTAGCCTACTGTAATTTCGAAAGTCATGGTTACTGTGTTTTTGTTTGTTTGATGGCTCAAAGATACGAAACTTTTTTCGTTACGCAAACTTTTTCGCACTTTTTTTTCTTGGGCATGAAAAAAGGGGCCGTAGCCCCTTCCGCCGTGCGGTTGCTTTTGCATGCATGCGCCGGCTGTTATTTTGCGACTCGTAGTAAAACGCTGTAAACGCCGTCCTTGTCGATTCGCTTGCACCATACCGAACCGTTGCCCCAAGTGTCGCGCATTTGTGAAATCAATTCTTTGTGGTCGTCGTTGCAAAGACGCTCGCGAAATACCGCGTAAAACTGGCGCTCGCTTGGTAGGTCGCCAATTTCTACCATAACTGTTGGGTGTCGCAAGTCGCAAGCTTGACGGGCAATGGTTGCAATGTCTTGCTCGAACATGTCGCGAATTTCTTCGCTGCTAGTGTTTGTTAAGTGTGTCATAACGTTGTTTTGTGTTTCAGTCATGGCGCAATACTACGAAGGTTTTTTCGTATACGCAAGTTTTTACGCAAAAAAAAAGAGGCTACCTCGTTAAGTAACCTCCTTTCGCTGCTGAAACAAAAACAAACCTGCAAACTTCTTTCAATGCTTACACGGGTGCAAGTTAATCATTTTTTTTTGCCGCTCGACGTTCTTTGCGCCGGTCTGCAACAATGGCATTTATAAGCGTGTCAAGCCAGCCGAATACCTTGTTGTCGGCGTCAGTCGGCGTCAGGTTTACGATAACCTTTACAAAGGCCATGAGGGCTAAAACGATTTCAGCCCAGTACGTTTGAATAAGTTGTCCCATAATTAAGAATTTGAAGGCAAGTTACAAAGGCATTAAACAATTGATGGCAGTATGCCCGCCCAAAACTACGCCGCAGCCAATCGCTTGCTTTTTGAAGTGCTTTGCGTAGGCGGCTGCATAGCTGTCGCGGTCGATGCCGCAACCTACCTGCATTCCAAAAATTTTCAAGTTGTTGCCGACGTTCCATTCGCAATAAGCCTGCGTGTGAATGTGTCCCTGCACCGTGCTTTGCATATCGTTTTTAGCCTTGTTCTTGGCCGTGCCGCCTTCGCCGTGGACGTATTGCACGCCGTCGTATTCTACGCGGTCGCACCAATCCCAGCTTGTGCCCAACACCTCGTTGTAGTCTTTAATCCATTCCTTCGGCACGGACGAGCTGAACGCCTTGCGCATTATTAGCCGGTCATGGTTGCCTATGATAACGTTCGCGACCGGGAACGCGTCCGCCCATTTGCGAACGTGCTTTATTGCTTCGTTTAGTTCGTACGAACCGCCCAACGCATTAGGGTCGGTTTCGTGGTAGCTGCTGTAATGGTTGTCGAGGATGTCGCCGATGAAAACGACGTGATTGCAATTGAACCGCTCGTATTGCTCAACGCAAAATTCCAAATACCCGTCGAGTTCAAACGGGCAATGCAAATCACCTACAACCAAGATGCGCCGTTCGTTTGCCCGGATGAAGTCCAAGGCTTTTACCTGCTGCGCGGTTAATCTTGGCCGGTGTGGTTTAATCATAAAGCCAAATTACATCCTCGTCATGGCTGTCGTCGTAACTATTATCGACGTGTATGAATGTGCTCGCAATGCCTATGCGGTTGAAACCGACCTCTAAGAGCGCGCCAAGTATGTAGCAACGGTTGCGGCTGTCTACGCAATGTATGTCGGCCGCGCAGCCCATTGTGTGGGCGCTATTAGGTTTGCCGCCTACTTTTTTATTATGCTCTTTCGTTCTGTACCCCGAATTCACTTTGAAGGCTACGCCGGCAAGGTGTCGTGCGCGGTCAAGCATCTGCAAAAATTCTTCGTCCATCATGTGCTCGCCGCTGCCGATTGCGTCGGGGCTGTCGAACTCATGGTAGTTAAAGTATCTCAAAACAGAATTATTGCGAGTGCAGCAACGGCTATAATAAGGTCGGCAATGTCAGCGCGTCCGTATTCGCGGGCTTTGTAAACCATATTCGCGAAAACAGTTATTAAAATAATATATATCATTCTGCCTGCATTTTAGCTAGCATCAACTCTATTTTATGCACGGCTTCGAGCAACTCCTTCATATCCCTTTTAAATTCGTCCTGGTGCAATTCAAGTTGCACTATTCGGCTTTTCAATCGTGCCACCGTGCTGTTCAGGTTGACCCATACCCCCACAATTCCAGCAATAACCGGAAACAAAGCCAGCAAAACTTCGTAAATCATTTTTCCTTCTTTTGAATGATAAACCATTCCCCATCGTGGCACAAGATAGCAATTCCGTCGTAGCTGCGGTTAAAGTCGTAAGATGTTGCGCCATCAATGGTTTCGCTTGTGTGGTTCGGTCGTATTTCCACAATTTTTGTGGCGCTTATGGTGCTGTCGCTTTTAAATCGTATAATGCGGCCATCATTGCCTGTCGTCGTCGGCAGGTAAATAAGGCTTGTTCCATTCCCCCCCGTCCACCTGTTCATTACAATACTGTCAGTATCCGTTACCGTATATGAGCGGCCGGCTTGATGTGTTACCGCCGTCACCTCTACAAATGTAGCTAACGCGCCGCGCCTTATTTCGCTGATGCGTTCGTAAATGTCTGCCGTTACATTCATAAATTGAAGTTGAATAAGTTAGGGTCAACGCCTCCGTTATCATTGTTTACAGCAAGTTCGCTCGACGTTACATTCGTGTCGTCAAAATTCAGCAACCACCGATGCACGTCGCTTTCACGGCTGTTCATTACGACGCTAAATTCGAAAGGCGCGTAATACTGTGTTCCTTCTTTAATGGTTTGCCACAACTCAAAACGCCGCCCAAACAATCGGCCTTTTTTTAATTGTATTGGCACTTGTCCTTGCGCCATAGCTTCTTGCACGCCAAGGCGGTGCAAACTTACGGCCGTGCTAGTTTGGCTGCTGGTGTACGTGTTGCCGTGTCCCGTTAAGGTGAAGTTGCCGTACGGTACTAAATAGTTCAGCCCTCCAATAACGCTTAAAGGGTCGCCATGTAAAACAGAACCTTGGTTAATTTCTATGCGGTTGTCGTCGCTCGAAACAGCTTCGTAAAAAACTTCGTCGCCCAGCAAGCCTTGGTCGCCTGTCAACTGGATGACGGTAGTTAAGAAAAGATAGTCGCCGACGTAATTGCTTGTTATGTCCGTACCGAGCGCGCTAATTATGCGCAGTTGTACGGTAACATCCAACCCGACTTGTTGAGAAGGCAATTCATCTGTTGCAACCGACCAAGGCAAGCCAGCGTCGAAACCGTCGCTTTGATTGAATTGCGCAATGTTTAAAATAAACTCGCCAGCGACCGAACCCCAACCGGTATTTGTAAAATACAGCGTTCCGGCTTTGATGGTGATTTGCAATTGTAGAAACGCATTGTTTATAGGTATGTTACTAACGCTTGCCGCGTCAAGTGCTATTTGACAACCGCCGGTAATTGAAAACGCAAGGCCCGAAATGTATGTGCGGTCGGTGTCGTTGTAGACGATATTGTCGCCTGTCGTAATGGCTTGGCTAGTTAGTGAAACATCAAAAGCTTCGTTGCCGTCATACTTACGCGTTCTTCGTACTCGTTTTAAAGGAGGTAAAAACGTAATCGTGCCGCCGGCCATCTTTACGAAATCGTCGTCGGTTTCATTAACGTGACCGTTTTGCAACTCTGCGGTTTCCCCTGTGGTCAATGTCGCCGCGGTTCCGCTTTTATCTACCTGCACTACGTCAGCCGTCCAATCGTCGCCGTCGCTGGCTCGTAAATAGCAGTTAAGGGGCATAAACCACCAATAGCCGTTTGCTTGGAAAACGCGAGCGTTTAAACTGAGCGCGATGCTTTCTAAAATTTCGTAACTGTTGTAACCTCGGCTGCCTTCAAAAATTTCGCTGTCGTCATGAACGAAAGGGTTGTCTAACTGCACCTCATCGAGCCAATCCGAACCCGTGTAGCCGTTCATTTGAACATCATTTACGTACCTGAAAAAACCGTCAGTTGCGCCCCATAAATTTTCGGTGCGCATTTGGTTTAGTATTTGCAACATGTGCTCAACGGGGGTGCGAATTTCATTTAATCCGCTGCCGTCAACTTGTACAAAAAGTAGCCGTTGCAAATTACCAAGGTCGTCCGTAGCCGTCATGCGTACAGGGTTAGGCGCTGGCGCATCGTCCTGCTCAACTTGTTCCGCTGCAAGTATGCCAGCCCAATACAAATCGTTTACGTTGTCCGGGTCGCGTCGTACCTCCACTTGCATTCGCCCTTCCTCCGCTGCTGGCAAAACGCTATTCAAAAAGGTTTCAAACGTGCCGCCTTGATTCATGACGGTAAATTCTACGCTACTTCCAACAATAGGCTGGTGGCGGTCTTCGTTATTGCCTGCGTACGATAAAACAAAACCTTCAGCGCCTAACGTAACTTCACTTGCGGTGCCGCTGTAACTGGTGTCGTGCAGGTTGATGCGGAAAACGTCGCCAACCTCATCTTGAAATTCGCCGTAGAATCGTATAGTAGCCATTAAAATCCTCTTACACGGTTTCGGTCAATTGCGCTGTATTCGCTGCTTAATAAAATATCGCGTCCGGACAACCGGCCGTGAACCTGTACAGCCTGCCCGCCAAGCATTCCGCGCAACTTGTCGAGCGGCGCGATAACTTCCGGGTTCGTACTTGCGCCGGGATATTCACCAACAAGGCCCATTGTTGGGCCGTACACCAAACCGCCTTCACGAAATGCAGGTACGCCGGCACGCTCGGCGCGTTTCTCAATTGCGCCCTTGAGTCCTGCACCCAACGCAACAAGTGCAACACCAGCAGCAATCGCCACCGGCCCGGCTAACGATGCCAAAGCAACTTTAATCTGTTCAATAGCAATACCGTAACCAATCGCAAGCGTTCCGAGCTGTATTGCAAGGTCAGCAAATACCCCAAGCAACATTGCGCCAACGCCTTTCATGCCTTGGCCTGTCGCAATGCCTTCGCCCAGCATCATACCAAAGCCCACAATTGCCGTATTTACCGCGCCTTCAATTGCTGCGCTTACGTCTTCGTTAAATTGTTGGAGTTCGGGCGTTATCTCGCTTACCATGTCAGAAACGGCCGTACTAACTCCGGCAAGGCTTTTTGTTACTAGTTCGGTTTGTATAGGCATAGCCTCAAGCGGCTGCAACGCCTCAGCAAGTGCAGGGCGCAAAGTTTGCAATTTGTTTGTTGTAGTGCTTGCCGCGTCGCCTACCGTTTTGATGCCTTCCGCTGTTTCAACTACTGCTGGTTCGGTCGCTAATATCTCCTCGTGGACTGCCTCGTAACCTTTCAAAACTTCCTCCATCGCCGCCAATTCTTCGGCGTGCCGTGCAATGCTTTGGTTATGTATCCTGCGTTCTATCGCGTCGCCAACCATTACGGTTTTGCGTAATGCTTCAACGGCGCTACGTTGTTTTTCAATTGCTTCCTTTTGCACTTCGATGCGGGCGGCAGCAACCCGCAATGCCTCGTCTTTATCTAACCCGTTCAACTCGTCGCGCAGCTTTCGCACTTCCTTTTCCGCGTCCGTTGTATTTTCATACAATAAGTACGCGGCCGTTGCAACCGCTGTAATTGCAGCAGCGGCTAAAACGAACGGATTTGCGAGCATTGTTGCATTGAGTGACCCAAACGCAATTTTTGCTGCTTTGATTCCTCCAATAAGGTTCGGCAAGATTACTAGCACCGGGCCAATAACTGCGGCAACGCCGCTGATAGCCATTATAACAAGTTGCCCGCCGTCGCTCATTGAAGCAAAGCGGCCGGCCAAATCGGAAACGATGCCGGCAAGCTTTATCATAATAGGCGCAAGGGCTTGGCCAATCTCTATTTGTGCGCCTTCAATTGCCGACTGCATCCGCTTCATTGCGCCTTCGGCCGTGTCGTCCATGGTCGCGGCCATGTCTGCCGCCGCGCCGTCGCTAGCAATGAGTGACTGCGTAAGGCCGTCAACGTCGCCCATGCCTTCCTTAAGAACTAAAAACGCGGAAGACGCTGTACGCCCAACCTCGTCCTTTGCGTCGGCAAGGTTGATAACCTCGCTGGCGCTTTTCTTCATCGCCTCGCCGAAGTCCATACCCGTGCCGGCGACTTCCTGCAAGATGCGGCGCAATGATGTGCCCGCGTTGCTACCCTTAATGCCGTTGTTGGCAAGCTGGCCAAGCATCGCGGTGGCTTCCTCGAGGCTTACTCCGGCCGCCTTAGCTACCGGTGCAACAAACTTCATTGAATCCTGAAAGCTGTTTATATCAAGCGCGGACGAACTAAACGCCGCAGCCATGACGTCGGTAACGTGGCCCGTTTCGCTGGCGTCGAGTCCAAAGGCCCGCAACGTAGCGCCGGCAACCTCTGCACTTTGCGCCAAGTCCGAGCCGGTAGCCTGTGCAAGGTTCAGCGTCGCGCCGGTTACTTGCGTGATTTCTTCAGATGTAAAACCAAGCTTTGCAAATTCAAGCTGTAATGCGCTAACCTCGGATGCCGTGAACCGCGTCGTTCGTCCTAATTCCTGGGCGTTGTTTGTAAGGCTTTCAAACTCGGCATTGGTTGCACCTGATACGGCTTTAACCTTTGCCATGCTTTGTTCGAAGTCGGCAAATACTTTTACCGAGCTTGCACCAATTGCGACAAGGGGCGCGGTAATTCCTACCGTAAGGTTGCGCCCCAGGTTTTGAATTTCGCGCGTGTTTTTTGCAATATCTCTGCGCGCAATGCCTAAGTTTTTGTTAAGCTGCGAAGTATCCGCGCCAACCCTTAAAATTAAATCGCCAAGTTTTGCCATATCAATTCGCTAATGAACGCAAGATACTAAACCCGTCGCCGGCCTTTTCTTTTTGCTCCCAAGGGAACGTGGCAAGGTCTTTTGGCGTGAGGCGTTTCTTTACGTGTGGGTTTACTACGATGGCAGCCAGCCAGCGCGTGCGCTCCCATTCCGCCTTTTCGCGTTCCTCAATTTGTTTGTAGTGGCCGCGCATTGCGTTACCGAATTCCGAGAACGTCAAATCATAAAGCAAAACGGGGTTAAGGCGCAATTGCCCTAACCCCATTTCCTCGATTTCATCCCAACTCAACGGCTTGCCTTGGCCCTCGTTTTTTTTTGAGTACCCATGCAGTCGGCAACGGTTTTGCTAAGTGCAGGCAAGTCGGAAATTTCGATTAACCCCAAAAAATCGTCCACGTCCATTTCGAACGCCATGCCCTGCGCCTTGCAACCTTCCTGAACGAAGTAATACACCAATTCAGGAATCAACGTCACGTCGTTGCTGTCAACCTCGGCAACCTTTTTGCCGGTGTTGTCTTCAAAGCGTTTCCAGGCTCGCATGGTAGCGCGAACCGGAAACGTCTTGCCGTCAAGTTTGATTTCTACCATAAAGCAAAGTTATCACGAAATTACTTCGCGAACAACTGTGCCGGTTACTTCGATGGTCATGGAAAAGCCTACATTGTCTTCAACGCCGGCTGTTTGTTCCAAGCTTGTAATAAAACCTGCAACATCAAACTGCTCGTCGCCTTGGTTTGCCGCTGTACCTGAACCCGTGTTTGTAAATACAACAAACAGCTTGTCACCTGCAATTTGGTGGTCGATGAGCTGATTGAATCCGTTGGTTGCATCCTCAGCAAACAAACCGGAAAGGCTGAGGCTTGCCGACTTGAGGCCGGGCAAAATCTCGCGGAATCCGCCGCTTGTCTTGGTTGTAATGTCGCGCATATCCGTGGTCATGGAAATGCTGCATTCGGTTACGTGGTCTACAACTACCTCGCTGTCGTCCGTAGTGCCCAAAAAGACACGGATAGACGAACTGTTAATGATGCCTGATGTTTGGGCCATTATTTCTTAGATTTTTTTGGTTCTGTCTTTTCAGGCTTGTCCAAGTATCCGCCTTTTTTCAGCTTGGCTGCAAATTTGTTAGATACGTCTACAACTGTTCCGGCGGGCCATTTCCAACCGTCCTTGTTGTAGGGTTTTTGAATCGTTACCTTCATGGGTGCAATTTACTTAATTTTAATTTCGTCACTTTCAAACTATTCGTTGCCTTCGTCTACGACTGGAAACCACATATGATTGATAAGCCGTGCAATCTCATTTATTTTCAACACACAATCACTTAGTGTTGCGTCATTTGTCAATTCTTCAATTGGGTCGTTGTCTATATCGTGTGCCATTAGTCAACTAGAAATAAAGTCAAAGTAAAATAAATATATGTCGTCGATGATATGCTTCCGCTCCTGTGGTCAATAACAAAATAAATCGCATCATCTGTAATTGCTGAGGTTGTGGTAAACTCTTTGCTGTACACATAAACGCCGGAAGTGCTGGCTGGCGTTGTGTCGCTGCTGCGTCCTCGCAAGGTCATATCATAGGATGATGTACCACTGGGGTTATTAGCAGACCAAATACTAAAGCCCCAAGTTTGGGAGGTTTCAGCGTCGTCAATACGGTACGAAATTTTAGCGCGTACTTTCTTGCTATCGCTTGGAAGGTGGATGGCTGTATTTATATGCTTATAAGGAGTTTGACTATAGGTCGTAGAATCAATAACTGCCGAAGCATCGTAGTCGCCTAGCTCTTCAGTGTGTTGAAAATAGTTACCAACACCATACGAGCCACCAAGTACAACGCTTTCGTTGTCATCTGCAGAACTAAACGTCGCGCGGCCTGTGACTGTCATTAACGGAGTTTCCGTCATGCCGCCCCCGCTGCCGCCTGTCTGCGCTACCCACGACAAATTCCCGCTCCCGTCGGTCTGCAAAACTTGGTTTGCATCGCCGTCATTGTCGGGTAAAGTCAAGGTGTAATTAGCTTCCGCTGAATGCGCTGGGCTTTGTATCGTGACCCCGTGTAAACCGTCTTCGCATTTTAACCGAATAGCACCGGGATTCGTTGCGCCTTGTATATCAACTAAACCTGTACCGTTCGGAAGTAGTTTAATATCTCCGTTCGTTGTGGTTGTCGTTATGGTGTTTGCTTGCGTATCAAGGTTGCCTGTAAGTTGTGCGCTTGATGCCATCAACGCGCCTGCAGAGGCTACGTTGGTTGCGTCCGTTACATCTGCAGCGGTTTCAATGCCTGCTAGCTTAGAAGCGTCCGCGCTTGGGTAACTGTTCTTAGCCGTATTTGCTGTTATTGCGTTGGCTTGGTCTGTCGTTATTGTGGTCGTGTCACCTGCTAAAGCCGTTGTGCTTGATGTACCTAATTGCAACAATGCAGTATCACCTTCTAAAGCCGTGCCCGCTGAAGTACCAAAACCTGGAAAAGATGTTTTGGCTGTGTTTGCAGCTACAGCAGCTGCGTCTGTGTAGCTGACCTTTGCAGTATTGGCTGTTATGGCGTTGGCTTGTTCCGTGCTTATCGTCGTGGTATTTCCTGCAAGTGCGGTTGTACTCGTCGTACCTAACTGCAAAAGCGCGGTATCTCCTTCGAGTGCAGTTCCTGCCGAAGTACCGAAGCCGGGGAATGACGTTTTTGCTGTGTTCGCTGTCACAGCTGAATCGCTTGCAATGTCAGAGGTCAAAGCTACAGTCCCCGTTGAGCTAGGCAAAGTCAGGTTAGCATTGCCGCTGCCTGTGTATCGTAAAAGCCCTGAGCCGCTGGCGCCTTCAATTTTAAGGTTAGCACCGTTTTTAATAATAACGTCCGCAGTATTTGCTGTAATGTCACCGTCGATATGAACAGCAGTAAAAGCCGCGGGGCTTGATGAATCGGTAGATACGATAAATTCAATGTCGCCGGGTGAGGTTTCTGTCAGCACTAATTCGGTAATGCCTGTTTTTAGTTTAGCCGTTGTTGCAGTCAACGCCATTTCCGAATTGCTATTAGCACCGTCAGAGAATGACGTACTAACACCTGTCTTGATATTTGTGTAGATGTCATTAAATACGGAGCTGTTTGCATAGGCTCCGCTACCGTTTGATAACAAGATGTCAAAGTTGGCAGGACTGCTTACAGTGACGTCGCTTAAATCGTTTAAGCTACTTGCCCCACCTCCGGCGCTCGATGCTTCCCAGTTGCCGCTTGTGCTGTTGTACGCAATTACTTGCCCGTTACTTACCCCGGTAACGTCTACGTCAGAAAGTTCACCAAGCTGTACGCCGGTAATTGGTGAACCTTGGGCAATTTCAAAGCCGCTTCGGCTTATACGTACGTCGTAATCGGCGCTTATGTTGTACGCCCGTTGCGGTTCATCAAAGTCAATTATTTCGTTTAAGTACTGGATGCTTTGAACGTCTACGCCGGAGTACGTGCCCTTCACGCGGTCAAGGGCAGCGCGCACCGCTACGGCTAAGTCAATGGCTTGCGTATAGCTGTCGCTGTAAATATTAACCTCCACCTGCGCGGTGTCGAGCTTTGACGGTTCTGGCTTCGTATCAGTCGGTTCATTGTTTGCAATCGCGTATACGATATAAGGCAAATCTGCATCCTGCTGCGAAATTTCCGGATATATGCGCGTGCTTACGATGTCCGTTACATCAGTCGCGTTTGTCAAAAGGTGATAAATGGCCTTTCCTACAATCATTTCATATAACGTTTGAATTCGCTTCTATACAAGCTTATTTGCTTGCTTTTAACCTTAGGTTGTCCTAGCTGTAAACCACGTTCAAATGCGCCCGTATTTGGCGTTTGCAACCGTACCCCTGGGCCGCCTCGCTTGCCGCCTTTCCTCATTGTTGCAGGACGTGCGCCCATTTCCACGATGTGCGCGAACCAACCGTCGGCAGTATCTCGCACCTTGCGCTTCAGTTTGGTTTTGCCTGCACGGTTTGCACGCGGGCCGGCAATGGCTGTATTGCTGCCTTTCGGAAACCATACGCCAATTGATTTTTTGAGCTGTCCACGCGTAACGACTAAGCCGGGCCGAATCTGAATATCTTCTTTGAAGTTCTTAATTAGCGACCGTTGTACGGGTACGTATTGTTTTGCCGCCGTGCGGTTCGCCTTCTTAATTTCTTTATGCTGGATACTGCCAAAGCGTGCAGCGCGGTCTAACCGCTTTTCGATTTTGCGCAATTGTTTTTGCATATCGTCCATCACTCACCGCGTAAAGTTGTAACGATTCGAAAACCTTCCTGGCGGCCGATTTCTTGGATGCCTTCAATTTGGTACGTGTCGCCGTTGTAGCTTACGCGGTCGCTTGGGCGAATGCCGCTTACGTCCGACGAATAGCGAATAATGAAATGCACCGGCTGGCTGCTGTAAATTTGGTCGCTTTGCACGGCTTCGCGTCCGCTGCCCTCCTTATACTGCACCTCGGCCCATACCGTCGCCAGCGTGCCCCACGTTTCCGCGCGTTCGCCGTACGCGTTTGCAGTCAGCGTTGCGCGCTGAATGGTTATTCGCCTGTCCATTGTACCGAACCTCATACAGCCAAAATATTGCGGTAAGGGCTAACAAGTGAATGAATACCTAACGGCAGCTCGCGAATAACGTTGCCGCCTGAAACAACCTGCTGCCGGTTTTCGTACAAATGCCCAACGAGCAATCGAATGGCGTGCAAGATGGGTTCGGGCACGTCAGCTTCTGCATATCCCAAGTTCATATTGATTTGCACGGCGTGAAAGGTGTCGTCATAAAGTTGTGGCACGTTGTCGAACGTGATGCGTGCCGACTTCGTTTTAATGTCGAACCAGTATTTGGCAGCGGCTAGCGTCTGCGTGTCGCCGTTCGCGTCGGTGTACGTAACGGACGAAATAGAATTCACCGGCCCGATTGGAAACCGCGCGTTGTAAAAATGGTCGATGTAACCCACGGCGGTAACGTCGCCCAATCGCGTATTGCAATAGTCCTCAATCCACGAAATAGCCGCATCGCGTAGGCTTGTTATTAGCGTGTCTTCGTCGCTGTGGTCGACGCGCAAATGCGCCTTAAGGTCGGCAACCGTTATCACGCTGTCGAGCGTCGGCGTACCTGTTATTTCAACGGTCATCATGTCGCTAAAATACGGACAAAAAAAAAGGGCGACCGTGGCCGCCCCTTTCTTAGAATTCACTAAATTATTACGTCAACTTCGTGCTACGAGAAATTGCGCCTGGCTGGCGAATCGCTACGTCGAAGAATCGGTTAACGTGCAAAGTCACTTGCGCATTGCCTGCTGCGCTGTACGGGTCTACGAGCAAGTCGATTCCGCCGAAGTACGCCAAAATAAGGCCCTGTGCAAAGTTTCCGAAAATCATGTTACCGCCTGCCCCTGTTGCGTCCAATGTGGAGTTGACAAGGTAGGGACTCGCAATGGCGTTGTAGCCATTAAACGTTTGACCGTCCCACAAAGCAGAAACGTTAGCAACTGCTGCTTCGGACTTTGAAAGTTCGTAAGCTTTTGGCGACATAACATAAGCAGCGCCAGCAAGGTTTCCACCGGCAGCCAATACCGCGGCTTCCATAGCGTAAACCATTGCGGCGTCTAAATCATCATCCCCCGTATTGAATACGTCCACGTCGGAGTCAGCTAAGATAACATCAAAAGCCCGGTCGTCTACGTAGGCGTTCATCGCTGCGCTCAAATCATTTGCAATGAGTGCATCAATTTCTGCGCCGCCTTGCAAAATCAATTGCTTGGTGTACGTGGTCTTTGCAGAAACGCGTTCCGGTGTCATGCTCACTGAATCCATAAGCAAAGTAGATGCTGCGTTTTCTTCGGCTTCGCCTTCACCGGTTCCGACTGCCTTAGTAGAAATTCGTGGGAACTGCAAATTTCCAGTTGCGTTACGTATTACAGTTGTTCCGAGTTGCTCGATAACTGTTGGCGCGCGCAAAGCTTCGATTGCGGCAGGTACTACCGTTGCAACTGAACCTGAACCTGAACCTGTGGTCGCGCTGTGTTCGTCAGCGTCGCCCAAGGCACGCAAAGCAATGGAAGGAATTGCAATCTGTCCCGCCATCTGTAAGCCTTGTGAACGTGCTTCCTTCTGCGCTTCCTGCGCCCATTCAGCTTCAGCGCCTTCCAAGTTGCGGCCGTTGGCTACCTGTGCAACTGCACGCGACAAAGAAAATGCGCCGTGTACGCGCTCAACTTCGCGCTGCTCGGCGTTCGATGCCGTGCCGCTCTGCGCCATGCGTGCAACCATTTCCTGCTCGCGCTGCTTGTGCTTAATTTTTACGTCCAAGTCGGCAACCATGCTATCGAGCTTGTCGCATCGTTCTTGCTCGGCCTCAGTCAATGAACGGCCTTCGCTGTCGGCCTTCTGTCCGATACCTACGAACTCTTCGTAGTATGCGGAACGCTGGCCCTTTAAGTCGTTAAGAGTCATATTTGAAAAATTGTTTTCTGATTTCTGCGTAAAGTTACGCGCTTCGATTTTTATGGTTTCAGGTTCTGCGCGTTCTTCCGTTGCCGGTTCTGCTGCTACCTGTTCGTCGTTTAGTTCCACCGCTTCCTGCGCCGCCGCTGCCATGTTTCGCGCGTATACGGAGGTGCTGGCCGAAGCCGGATAAGTCACCGCCGAAGTGTCTAATAATTTGCCAACCTTTGTAATAGTCCGCGTGCTACGGTCTTCGCTCCATTCGTCCGCGTCAATCGTAAACGCAAACGAACTTTGGTTTATGTCGCCTCGCTTAATCAGCTTGTAAAGGTCGCGCCCGTCCTGCGTGTCGGCAAGTGCCGCGCGGTATCGCAAACCCGTTTCGTCTACGGTCAATTCCAAAGTTCCGTTGGTAGTTCGTGCCAGGGGCGCGCCGGTATGGTTAAGCAAAAACCGCACGTCGTCGTTTAACACATCGTCAAACGCGCCGCGTGCTACGCTTTCTTTGAAATATCCTAAATCGTATTCAACGTCAAAGTTGCTAGCGTAACCTTCTACAATCAAGGAATCGTCGCCGGCCGCCCGCACTTTGGCGGTTCTCAACTCTACGTTTTCACCATATTGCGCACGCAATTCGGCTTCGTGTTCTGATTTACGGTACGGTTCTTCGTCGTCCTTATTGCCGTTTGTTGCCGCGCCGTGCGACTCGCAAGCCATGTAAACCGTTTCGCCTTCTAATTCGTGCGTGTGATATCCGGTGCATCCTTGCCGTTCGGCTTGTTCTAATGCTTCTTCAATTGTGCTGAAAACGGGTTCGCCGTCAACAGTCCCAACGCGCTCCCGCGCCTCGGTTGATTGCTTGTTATTTTTTTCTTCCATATCGTTTTTTTCTTCGTCTTGTCCTTTTGTCCTCAACGGGTGGCCGGAGGGAAATAAATCGGTGTCATGTTTGCCGCCTCGAAACTTTTCGTTTTTCAAAGCGTAAAGAAACGAATTTACCCGCGCCATGGCCCATTGTTCAGGCGTCTTAACTGACGGTCGCACGCTTCCGGGGTTCGTCTTGTATGCGCCTACGCCACGGTCGTACACCTTTTCCAACATAGGGACGGTTGCTTTTTTGTGTGCCGCGCTTACGCTTTCGTTGTGTTCTTTTACCTTGTTTTGCAAAGCCTTTTCACGATTGCGTTGCATTCGCTCGCCTGCTTCGTTTACTTTTTTCTTGGCCCAAGGCAGCATGGATTTGCCGCCCCATGCGTCGTACATCAACCCGCCGCACCCTTCGTCGTAAGGCACGTCGGCGTTTTGTGCGTGACGGCTTAGAAAGCTGTAAACGCGCTTCACCGTGTCCAAAGATAGTTTTTCGCGTTTGGCTATGCTGTTGGCCCTGGATTTACCGACCGGCGTTCCACAACTGCCCCACCCGTTTTCATCGGCAAATTTTAGTGCGCGCTTGGCGTTGTTTACTGCGCTTTCCGGGTAATCATCAAACGCCATCGCTGCTAAGTTTATCCGAGTACGCGCCGAGCCTGTCAAGGGCAATTTGATTTACCTGCACTACGTGGGTATCCCCTCCCTCCGTGGGGTTCATGTCCTCCTTTTGCCGCACCTCGTTGATATTCAAAACGCCGTTTTGGAGCATCTGAGTATAGAACGCCGCGCGGCTTTGCATATCGCCTCGGTACAAGTCGTTTAAATTAAACTTGCTGTACAGCTCGGGCCGCTCGCGTGCCTGCAATAACTTCCGGTCGATTTCCTGTTCGATGCGCTTTGCCCATGGCGTAACCGTGTGCCGCGCAAATTGCAAGTTTTGCTGCTCGACGTTGTTGTACGTCGTCTGCGATTCCAGTTGCACCAATGCAGGGGGCACGCTAAAAATGCGGCAAATTTCTTCGGCTTGGAACTTGCGCGTTTCAATGAATTGCGCTTCGTCGGGGCTAATGCTGATTCGCGAATACTTAAAACCAAACGGCAGCAACTTGGTACCGGCTTGGTTCTGCGCCTTGTTCCAAGACTGTTGTATAATATCCATCTGCTCCTTTTTCAAGGGCTGGTCGCTCGACAAAATACCGGTCATTTGCCCGCCGCTTCCGAAGTATTCCGCGCCGAACTCTTCCGCGCTTTTTGCGAGTCCCAGGTTTTCACGGTGCAGGCGAATGGGGCTTTTGCGTTGAAGGTTGCAAATCTCGAGCATGTTTTCAGGTTGCACCATTCCCACGTTTTTAACGCTGAACACGGGCTGGCCGTTTACGAACTTGCGGTCAACGTCGTAATAGTCAAGGCAAATAAGCTGCGTTGCGTAGCCGCGTGCGTCGCGTTCAATCAGCGCGTAGCCGCAGCCGTTTAACACGGCGTTGCTGATAATGGTTTCCCAAAACTCGAAAGCCGTTTGGTATTCGTTCGGCTTGTATTTGATTACGTCAAACGCAGGATGCACGTTGGCAACGTCAATATTGCGGCCGTTGCGTTCGTAAATGTCAAGGTTGAGGCTCGCAAGCGTACTTGCAATTTTGTAGGTGCAAGCGTAAACCGTGGAAATGGTAAGTGCTGTCGCTTCGTTTACGTTCGCGCCGCTTACCGTGTGCCCATAAATACCGAGTTCATGCGGAATTGCTTGGCTGTCGTATTTGCCTACGCGGTAACGAAATAGCGCGTTGAATCTGTCGCGAAGTGTTGCCATATGCTTCGCAATTTACGAAAGGGAAATTATGTCGAATATCGTGTCGTTTGCCCCGCTCGTTTTGTAGTGGCCGTATTCGTTGATAGCAATTATTGAAGCTATTACGCCGTCCACTTTCTTGCTTTCGTGCTTCTCTTTCGTTACGCGCTTGTTCTCGTTGACATCCGTGTAAACAACTGCGCAGCCCATCTGCCATCGCAGCACCTCATTGCCGCCGTGGACAATATTGCCTTTCATCATTTGCATTTCAAATTCCTTCGTTGGCCCGTTCATCGTGGTAATGTTCTGCGCCATTGGGTGCATTTCAATATCGTCTTGTATCAGCTCGCTAACGATGTAAGTGGAGAACCTTGGGTCGTAGCCAATTGACCGCACGTCGTATTTGCTGCACGCCTCGACGATGTGTTCTTTGACGTATCGAAAGTCGGTGACATTGCCCGGCGTGACCGTTATATGCCCGTCCTTGGCAAACCGGTGGTAGTCGATGCCCGCGCTTAGTTTTTTAGAATCGGCTTTGTCTTGGTTAACGAACTGGTGAACGATGAGGTAAAAGCAATCGCATTCGTCGTCCCTGAATAGCAAAGCAAACGCGGTCAAATCCTGCGTACTCGCCAGGTCGAGGCCACCAAAGGCCGGCAGGCTCGGCAGCTTGTCCCACGGTATAGGGTCGCTCCCGCGCATAAAAACGTCGTCGGGAATCCATGCTGTTTCGGCGCTCGTCCAAATATTCAGGTTCAGCCGTAAGAACGTGTTCAGGTACGACGGGACGTTCTGCGCTTTCTTGCTTTCTTGTTCAAAATACGCTTTCGTGCAAATTGTGCCGTATCCCGGATTGGCTTTTTTCCATGTTTCCTCGCTTGTCCAATCATCGCTTTCATCAGCGGCATAAAGTACCGGTAAAAAAGTTTCGTCGCGTAGAGTGCCCGCCGCCACTTGCCTAGCGTATTCATGCACCTCAAAACAAATCGAATTCCTATCATGACCGGCGGTAGTTAGTGCAATAATTAAAGGCTGCGTACGCGCGCCGGTAGACGTTACGAGAACATCCCACAAATCGCGGTTCGGCTGCGTGTGCAGTTCGTCAAATATAACGGCGTGGCAATTGAAGCCGTGTTTGGTGCTGGCCTCTGCGCTAATGCTTTTGTAAAAACTAGATTTGTATTCAATTTGCGAACGCAGCACCTTGGCGCGCTGGCTCAAGTGCTTGTTGTTGTGTATCATCTCCTGCGCGATGCTAAAAACAATATTCGCTTGGTTGCGGTCGCCGGCTGCGCTTATCACTTCTGCGCCCGGTTCGTTATCGGCGAAAAGCATATACAGCGCAATCGCTGCACTTAGATTCGACTTGCCGTTCTTTCTTGGAATCTCAACGTAACAGGTGCGGTATTTCCTGCGGCCGTCGGCTTTCTTCCATCCAAACAGCGGGCGTATTATGTCGTTCTTTTGCCAATCCTCCAGCAGGAACGGCTGCCCGCCTAACTCGCCTTTGACGTGGGTACAGAACTTTTCGATAAAGTCAACGGCGCGGTTTGCGCTTTCCTCGTCGAAATAGTATTCAGGAGAAATATCCGTCAACGCTTTCCTCGGTTTCCGTCGTCGTTCCTACCAACCTTTCAAGCGTGGCAATCATAGCCTGCTTTCGCATTCGCGCTTCTTTAAGCTGCTGCCATTCGGGGCGCGCCCTGCTGTACACGTCGCCGCTTTTGCCGGTCACCATGTAACATGTGCCGCTCTCGTTGCAGTACGCCTGCAATGTTTCTTCTTCAATCTCTACGCAGGCCAGCGTTTGGATTAGCGACTTTACGCCGCTCGTTAGGTCGCTGCGCGTGCTGTATTCCGCTACGCGCTCGGTAAATCGTTGAAATTGTGCGTCGTTCATGCCGCCAAGTTACGGCGTTCCCTTTAGGTTTCAACGACCCTGCAAAAAATCAAGACT
>VTLG01000965.1_pt1 | contig 23162 bp, 30 predicted proteins | sample 4694571 | NCBI WGS metagenome assembly VTLG01 (sample SAMN12604809, study PRJNA352737) | marine metagenome | biome: ENVO:00000447; feature: ENVO:00000209|ENVO:00000569|ENVO:01000036; material: ENVO:00002151; isolation source: viral sequences binned using virsorter ...
TATCCTCATAAATTCAACAAAAGAAGTTTTAGCATATCCGAATTCGGGTATGATTCTCACAAAAGAAAATTTTAAAAATTTTAACCATTTAATTGCCTCACAGTTATCAACATCAACATAGTTATACAACATATCCCAATTGGTAGATAACAAATGGTCTACCCAACTTTTACCTGTTCGTAAAAATTTTATTTCTAAACCTTTAAAATCACCATCACTCAGCATCCAAGGAATTCCTATTCGGTCATTTATTACACTTTTATTTACACCAAACATTCCTTTAACTACCTCATTATGAACAATTGTATACACTTCATCAGAAGCATAAAAACCAGAACATAACGAATCCACAGGTTTAGATCCATTTGATCGCCATATTTCTTCTCTGTCTTTTTCACAGATTCTTGGAGCTAGATTAAAAACATCCTCTACTATGCTTTTACGGAAGTAACTAGTTAAGTCTTTTGGATCTGATGTGGTAAAACCCTTCCCATTCTGCACTTTGGAATTCACAGGGAAGGTGAGAGGATGACAAGAGTTCAAGTCTGATGTTTTTGGAGTTTCCAAGCAGAGGTATTTTAAATGATCCGCTTTCGATAATTGAGGTTTGCCCTGTTTTATTGCTTGATTCGGAAACTCTTCTACCTGTGAATTTTTTTTCATCGGTATCCTCTGTAAGTCTATTAGTATGTGTGACTTTTGCAGTAAAGTTACCAGTATGAGCAAAGTTTATATTCATGTTTCTTAGTTGCAGTCTTGATACTGTTTGAGGTTTCTGACCTTGCCCTATAATTATTTCGCTAAACTGAAATTTAAAATCAAATGCTTGTCCTATATAAATAGGTTCACTACCACTTACTTTTGCTAGTGCTTCAGCAGATGTTAAAGGATCTCCCTTTTTATCAATATATTTAAGATTTGATCCATCAGCATAGTATGTGGATGTAAAATTGCTAATATGACTAGCACTCGTTGCTTTCACTCTACGATCCAATAAAATTTCATGTTTATTGGTTGTGGTTCCTACTGCTTCATCCTGTGATAATTTTATTTTTTCTAAGTAGACTTTAGTCCCTCTCTGTACAACTAAAAATATTTCATCCTGCACAAAAGTAGTTGCCAGAATGTCGGCATCAAGAATCCATTTAGACCATGAGGATTGTACCTTATTTTGTCCATTCCAATAGTAGCCATACACCCACATAGTTTTACTGGAAGCACTATCATCTGTTATAAGACACAACATATTATAGTTGCTACTAGCACTCATCTGTTTAATATTACCCACTATATACCTAGGTACATGACCTGTTATATCAGTTGCATCTTTTACTTCTGTATCTGTTTGTAGGTAAAATTCTCTTATGGTACTAAATGCACCCCCCGGACTTGCAAAAAAGACATACCTTCCAGCACCTACTGGTGTAGTACCTAAATCAGCTTCAAACTCCGTAGTTACATTTAAACTAATGTCTAGTGGACTAAGAAATTCTGCGGAGTTAAGAATGAATTGGGTTTGATCTGAGAAGATAAGGAGGGATTCAGAGAAAGGAAGGGCATGTTTCAGGATGGAAACACGATTAGTAGATACAGTTACATCAATAGGATCAGTATCAAGAAGATTTAATACAGTAGGACGAAACCAATTTAGGAATTCCCCTGCTTCTGTAAAAATGACACTTTCTTCAGATAGCACTCCCAACCTGTTTTGATGGAAGAATATATCACTAATAGTAGACCCAACAAAACTAGGAAAGGGATTAGAAGTATCATCACCAGCACCTCTAGATTTCCAACCAGCTTGTTTAACCGAGAATGTACCATCTGTTTCTTTTATTATTTGTAAAGGTAATGTACTAGCATCTAAACTGTTTTGAATGCCAGTACCTACAGTTTCTTCGTAGATCCCTTTAGCTTCATCTGTTAATTTTACATAAAAATCATCAGCAAATTTACTGTTATCACCAGTAATTTTTATAACTGTGTTCTTGGCATTTTCTGGTCCTGCACCGGGAAGTTCAGCAAACTTTTGTGTCGCATCTTTAAAAGCTTTTGCAAAACCATTAGAACGAGAATCAGTTACTTTGATGTCAAAGTCGGTAGAATCAGAGCATTTTATATGTATAACAGATCCAGATACAGTAGCGGAAAGTTTTGTAAAAACATTATTAGCACCAAACTTTTCATCTAGTTTGATTCTAGTTTTAGCTACTTCCCCTGCAGTAGCAGTATTGCTATAAGTTGTATTACCAAAAGTAGTACCATCCAACAAAGCTTTAGCAATACCATCAGTAGCAATATTTGCTTCACCTTTATCGTAAGAAGTTATATCACTTGGTGCAGTTACCAGTTCGGCTACTGTAGCGTAAGCATCATTATTAAACCCTGTTTGTTTTATTTCAATGGTGTACTTAGTTGCATAGTCACCCCCTCGTATGTAGACCATAGCTTCAGGATTCCTAGCAGTTGTAACAGTTGAATCTTTAGTTACAGTTTTATTTTTATTTACGAGGTAGGTAAAGTCAGCAACAGTTGTAGCACTAAAAGCAGTAGAAGGACTACTATCAGTTAAGTAGGTTTTGATTTCGTCGAATAAAGTTCCAGTGGTAATAATAGAATTAGAAGCATCTCTAGCATTGACAGTTTTAGCAGTACCATCACCAGCATCATAAACCTTTACTAAATCACCTATACTGCTAGTGTAAGAACCTGTAAATACTGCTACAAATGTTTCTGTACCTGATCTTCTAATTGGGTGAATAAATGCGGAAGAAAAAGAAGTATCTGATAGTTTTGCTACATGTTGTGTTCCTGGCCTTTTCTTTAATCCTTTAACTGGATCACTATAGCCATTTTCTTGGACTGTACCTTGGGATTTATCTTGGACTGTAGGTGCTTGTTGGCTTACCCCATTAAGTAATGAGGGTATCAGATCAGAAACTAACGGCATTAGCAGGTTTATTTTTCATTTGTATTTCATAACTACAATCACTAGCAAAACCTTCCCATAATTTTGTTGTATTATCTGTATAGTTACGCATGTTTTCCTCTGATTGAAAGAAATTCCTACCTTTATCAATTACACAATCACAAAGCATTACTTTCACAGGGGGAGGTATAAAAGGCATTTGGATGTTTGCAGTCTTAAAACACGCAGACCAAGCATCCCTAATGAAGTCAGTTTTAAAATGCACACCTTCATGTGCTTCTGACTCAAAGAATATCAGCAATAATAAAACCACTCCAATTACAATAAACACTATGTATTTTAGGGTTTCCATCATGCATAGCCATAACGTAATCTTTGAGTACCATAATTATTTCTGTTCACAACTCTAAATACACTATATTCATCAAATGTATTGTGTCCTGCTATTTGACTCTCAGTTTCTTTCAGTTCAGCTAATGCTCTAGCTTCATCTTCCTTTTCATATCCATACAACTGAGGATTACCTACTACTTGCTGGGTGAATCTTCTACTGGATTTAATACCTAAGTATCTCTTAACAACCTCTGGTAAGGAATCAAATTCCTCTTCTGTCACAATGTCTATATAAATAGAAGTGTGACTGTCTCCGATTTTAAAAGTGTGATTGTAAGGGTCATAGATTTTATTTTTACCATCACTAGTTCGTTTTTGTATGAGTCTCAGGTGACTACTAGTACCTACACAATCAATTTTAAGTGAGTTAATGGGGAGTAGTACCTCTTTAGAAACTGAATCTGGAGTATACTTCCTATTATAATCTGTATTAAACCACCATCCTTCTGACTGTGTTTCTCTGTTCACTCTACCAATAATTGTTTCTGCTAATTCTGCATCTGTAAGACCAGATTCTAAATCATTTACTGGTGCTTCACCTATGCTGGCAAGCATTAGATTAACTAAGTTTAATTTGGTAGTTGGATTATATGCCATTAGTTACACTCACAAGGATATTCAAAACATTTATCACAAACATCATCTTCCCATCGTTTGTGTGGTTTAATTTTCGTTCTCCATCTATTGAAGGGTATCCTGCACTTTTGCTGGCCTTCCTTTCTTTTTCCCATTTTTATTTTCTTCTTGTACCTGTTGGTTACTTTCTCGTTGTAGTCTAAGTTCTTCCATTGCTCTCCATACTGATTTTGATTCACCAGCAGGACAGGGTCTATATTGTTGTTCACGGATCGCTTGAGTTATATCTGTCATAATAATTTTTTATTAGAGAGACAGGGGGGCAAGGGCAACCCCCCTGAAAAGTAGAGTAGCCAGAGGGAGATTGTAGCTACTCTAAGGGAACATCAACTACCAGTTGCACGAGCAAGGTAGCAACATTCAGGACGAAGTACACCATGACCTACAGCCATTTTAGCTACAAGTAATGTACCTTGTCTCCTAATGTCATACTCGCTTTCTGTTTGCAGGTTTTGTAATGATACAGTACCTACAGCACTTTTATGAAATGCCATAAAACGAGTATTACCAAGTGCGGCCGCATTATTAGCAGTACCATTACCATAGTACACGTTGTTTTCACCAGCAACAGCACTACTAGTATTTGCAGAAGGCAAATGGTTTGATACTAAAACAGTAAAACCAGCAAGCCTAGGCATATTAGCATTAGCTATATCACCTTGCGCTCCATAGTCTCTATTAATTGCTTTAGTAGAATTAAGAACATCATAAAAGTCTTCAGGATCTAAGACTACATACCTGTCTTCTTTAGGGATGTCTAATTCATCAAACTTTTGAGCAGCATCAAATATACGAGCAACTTTTAAGTCATCCGTAGCATATTCAGCATTAGCTACTGCTATAGAACTACCAGCACCTGAACCTTCATTTGTAATAGTAGCACTTGTATTAGCACCAATATGTACAAGTTTAAGAAGATTTTGATCCATCCTCTTAGCTAAGGCTCGACCCATTTCAGTTGAATAGGTACTTCTTACATCATAGTGAGAACGTGCCTCATCCAACTTGTCAATGAATACATGAGAAACTAAAAGATCATCAATAGTGATAACCTTTTCGTTTTGTTGAGGGAGTGTTGCACCAGCAAGTTCCTCACCGGGAACATGATATGATGCAGTTGTTTTTCCAAATACTGGAAACTGAGCGGATTTACCACTCTTAATGGTACGTTTCATAGTACGAGAAAGCATTACATTTGCCTCTTCAAAGGCAGTAATAGTTTCTCCACTAAAAACTTTTAGAAATAGAGCATCATCTGCATTTGCAGCGTTTACTTGTCCTATTCTATTCGGAGTACTAGCGGAAGCCATATTAATTTTCCTTTTGATTAATGTTAAGGTACGACATTAAGTACACCTTAGTCATCAATCACTCTTAGTTGTCCTTCCTCAGAAGGGCTAATTGCTACATGACATTGGAGTTCGCAAGTTTGTCGTGAACTTGCTTTCTAAAGCTTGGGTCATCTTGGTAACGAGGATCTCTCATATCCGCTGTTACCTGTGCCATTGAACTGTAAGAACTTGTTGCATTTGTTGGTTGACCTTGTATTAGATTAGGGGCCGATCCATTAGACATCTGGTATCGTGCATATAGAGAATTAACTGCAAACTTAGCAGTTTCTATATTATTAAGATCAACATTAGCATTGTACACTTTAACTTCTTCTGGACTTAGATTTTCTTTAGCCCATGTGGTCATGTTATCGTAAGTATCTTGACCACCAACAAGATTATAAACCTGTTGTTGTATTAATTCCGATCTAGCTTGTTGCCCATTTATAAAATCATCTACGAAAGTCTTTGGGATACCAGCATCTTGTAATGCTTGATATGATCCTTCAGATAATTCACCTTCTCTCGCATACTCAGCCGACAAAGCTCCAAAGTCCAATCCCTTACTCTCCACATATTTTTCAGCTTCATCCAAAAACTCTTCATTTTCTTGGGAAGAGACTTCATCATTGCTGGTATCTCCTTGAGATAGTTTTTGTTCCAGATTTTTGTAAGCATTTGCGAGATCCTCTGGGGAGTTAAATTTTTCTGGCAACCATTCTGGTCTATCAAAGTTTTCTTCTACTTCTTCTCCATCTGCAAGCGAAGCCATAGCTTCCTCATGACCTTCTGGTGCTTCTTGATTTTCTTCTGCTGGTACTGTTACTTGATCTACCATAATCCCTTTTTATTTAGTGTTATATTTACGTCCTTGCCATGTAAATGTTTTTGCTCCTGCATCTTTTTCCTCCCTATATTTCTTTCTAAATGATTTTGCTGGTGCAGAATCTTTACGATAGATGGGATAATCACCTTCGTAATCTACTGGGGAACTATCCCTATCTGCTTTCATTCTTGCTTGTATTGCTTTTTTAGAATCTACTCTTTTATTAGTGTCCTTAGAAGGTACTCGTTTCTTAGGTGCAGGTTTCTTTTTAGGTTTAGGTGCAGGTTTAACAGGGGGTTTATCAGTAGTATCCCCTTTACCACCAGCAAGCATAGCACCACCAGCAATTGCAATAGCTAATGGGTTTCTTAATCGTTTAGCTATGCTGGCTACTTTGCTGGTTCGTACTGGTGCTTTCGTATTAGAATCTTTTATTCTTCCACTCGTTCTATTTTTTCTTGCTTGTGCTGATGCTTCTTGAACATTTTTAGTTTGACTCGATGCAGGACTTAATATGCTTTTCTTTTTATTTTCAGCAACTATTTTTTCTCTATCTTCACCTTTAGGTACTTTCTCAGGGTCTTTTACATTTTTCATAGGAACCCAATCAACTGTATAGTGACTTGTACCTGGCATTTTAGCTTTTTTAGCTTGTGCCATTTTTTCACCTACTTTATTGGATATATTACCTCTTAATGGCCCCAATTTATCTGTGAAATGCTGATACCAATTACCCCTTTTATCTTTTTTTAGGACAAAAGTACGTCTATTTTTACTCTCAGAGGTTGCTTTATTAACACCTTTTAATTTAACTGCTTGTGCTTTGGTGAATTCTTCAGAGTCATAATGACTAGGCATATTATCCTTATTGGGTTTTTTGTTGTGTTTGTAATCCAGCCATTTGTAGCACTTGAGGTAACAGTTGCTTACCTATTTCTGGACCCATAGTTTTAGCTATTTCCATAATCATCTGTTGTTGTCTTTGTTGTTGAGCTTGCTGTTGTTGTTTTGCTTGCTCTTCTTTAGACTTCAACAACCCTTGAGGATCTATGCCTAGGGATACCCCGACACGATCTATAAAGTCATCTATGTTAATTTGTTGTGTGAAACCTTCTGCTCCTAGTGGTTGTAGCAATTGCATCATCTGTGTTAGTTTCCTTAAATCTTCTGATCTACTCATTGCTTCCAAACCAGTAATAATCTGTGGTCTTATTACACCTTCAGGTAATGGAGGTACTTTTTCTTGATCAGTAAGTTTCTTCAGTATCAATCTAACCAGAGGTAATTGAAATTCTTGGGACAACAAACTAAATATACCACCTAGTCCACTTTCTATTTCATTAGCCAGTAATCTTACTTCAGTTGCAGTAACTCTCTCAGCATCCCTTTGTACAGAACCAGACATAAGAAATGCACCAGCAAGACGATCACTAATTGTTTTAATCATGCTCTCAGCAATCCTAAAATCTACTGCTTTGTTGACTTGCAACACACTTACATCATTAGCATCTCCTTGAATGATTGCTCCGTTAGGTGATGTTGCTAATGATCTCGCTTTTGTTGTACCATTAGGACGAACTAGAAATAACACTTTTGCTGATGATGCAGTACCTTCTACTAAGGATTGTGATAAACCCTCCAATGATCTTAAATCACCTAGATATTGTTCTACTAATCCTCTTCCATAACTTTCACCATCTATTCTATCAAACCTAAGTACCATCCAAGGAAAGTTTTCAAATGTGTATGTACCCCTACTGTTAGGTACTTCTATCTCTTTTACCTCTTGGTACACACTCCACTTATCTGCTTTTCTTTCTATGTGGGTGTATAGTTCTATGCTCTTATCAGAATCATCATTGTCTACTTCCTCTTGAACTTGTTTTCTTATTTCTTCTGGGAGCATAAGAGGACTGACAGATTCTTTAACAACTATCTCCAGTACATTCCCCATAGAATCTCTTTCACATACATATCTTTCTAAGGGAAACACTCGCATACCACCTTCATCTGGGAAGTAAACAAGAGCATTACCAGACACAATAAGATGCTTTAACATTTCAAATGCAGGTACACGCACCCTAGTAACTTCTATTTCAGACATGACAGCACGTTCTATTGCACCTAATGCTTCCTCTACTGCACCTCTACCTTCCTGTTTAAGTTGTGGGATCTCTAGATCATCAACCATTAATCTAAAGAAGGGACCAGAGGGGGGAAGTAGTGCCAGTAGTAACTTTGAGGCTAGTACATTAACTGCTCTAGCACCTACACTTTGGTATGGTGTAGGATATATGGTACTAGCTGAATGTCCTTCTGGGGGTATAAGGTAGGGTAGAGTTAATTCTGAACAGTCTCTACTTCTGGTGAGGAATATGTGTCTTTGGTTCTCTAGTTGGGCGTAACGTGATGAGCAATTTTGGTAGTTATTCAAGCTGGTATATTAAGACCAATTCCTGTTGTAGGTATTCTTAAGGCTCCCTGTCTAACATCTTTTTCTCTTCCTCTTCTTCTCCTACCTCTTCTTGTCATAAGATAGGGATCATCTAATGATGGATCATAATTAGAATCCAAAGTCATTAAACCTTGTTTAGCCATTCCTCTGGTAAAATCCCTAGATATATTATGTGCAATCTGCTGAGTGATTTTATTTGTATCAGCTACAGTAGTGTTGATTAAACTATTAGGATTATTAGGATCAAGTAAATTAGTAGCAGTCTCTTTTATATGTTCTACTGCTTTATCCCCTTTATCCTTAAAGTCACCTAGGTCATCTTTGGCATCTTTTACACCACCTTTAGCTTCACCTGAAATTATAGAATCAACTACATCCCACATAAGTTCCCCAGCTTCTTGAACACCTTCTAGTGTTGTGTCGATGTCAGAACCTTGGTAAACCTTATCTATTTGTTTTACAATATCACCAGTGCTGGTATCAGTTATCTTAATGTCTGGTGTAACATCACTTATAAGATCAGCTTTTTTACCAATTCCTTCTTTAAAGTCTTCGGTAAAATCCCCAATATCCTCTATTAATTCCTGTGGGGTGGGAAGTTTCCATTCATCATAATTTATATCCATGCTAAAGTTTTTAATTTCTTTAGTCAGGTTACTTATTAAATCTTCTAAACCCCCTAACGGACCTTTATTAAATTTTGCATCCCAATAATCACGTTTAGCTTGTTCTTTCTTTTTTATAAGTGCTTGATACTCACTCCACTTTTTAGCCTGTGCTTGGTCTAATTTCTTTTCAGTTTCAGGGTCTTCCCATCGGTAAGTTCTTGAGTTCCAGTTCCAATCACCACCATATTTTTCATCTAACTGTTTTTTTAATGCTTCCTGTTGTTTTAACCACGCTTCATCACCCCTTACTCTACCACCCCCTCTTCCTCTTCCTTCTTCTGCAACTGGGGCAACTACGGGTGTAGGTGGTTTTACTGGAGCTATAGTAGTTTTAGGTGGTGGTGGTAGATTATCATCTTCTGGTCTAACGTAATCTTTATCTACATATAAAGTCTTTCCTGTGAGTTTATTTATATGTTCTAATGCACCAGTATCGGGATTAACCTTTAGTTTGAGACCACCTTTTCTTATTAAGTTTCGGTACTCTTTTATAGATAATCCGTATCTATTTTCAGGACTCGATGTGGATAGTGGACTAATAGTTCTAGGTTTTTCAGGTGGAGGTGAATAATATTCTTTCAATCCTGTTCTAGGATTAGTAGTACCAGCACCCCCCAATGATTTAAGTAATGCTTTTTCATGTGGTGTTACATGAGCAAGTTCTGTGTCACCATAACGACCCATACTTGCTAAAGATTCATTACTTGCACACATTTTAAGTCAGTATTGTTGTTGTCCCAGAAGTTTTAAGTGAATCAGTATTTGCCGTATCCGATATGTCCTCTCTTATTCGTAGGCTATTTCTATTCCTTCTCTTTTTTCTTAAAGAAGGATCTCCTTCACCCTGTTTTGTATCCAAACTAGTTATTGGTGTTTCTTCTATTTCTAAAGGGGTTTGCTCACTAGATGAAGGACTATCAGATTCAGGCATGTAGGTATTTATATTTAAATTACGAGCAAGTAAACCTAAACCTGTTCTACTTTGAAAAGGATTAATTAAATCGTCAATTGCATTAGCAGTTACAGATATAGCACTCTGGTCACTCCCATGTCTTTCAGCAGATTCAGCAGTATCATACTGGCACATTAGCTTTCAAACTCCTGTGCTTCTCTACGTTCAATCAACCAATCTACCATCTCTCGTTGACCAGCATAAAACCATATCTCTTTTTCTGACATACTTATTGAAGGACATTTGTGAGGGAATAAATCATCTAGATCCCTTACCAATTGTTCTGGGATGTCTAGTAATAATTCTGTAGCTGGAGCAAGTTTCATAAAAAATTGGTTTTCCAACGTAATTAAAAAATGTTTCCTATGGGGTCCAGTAGATAATCGATGTCATCACCAGCCCTTTGTATCCTTGTAAGTCTTGCCATCATCTTGGCATATCCTTCTGTATAATCATGTTCTTTGTAGGTTTCCATTACTAGTTTCCACAAGTATTTTAATTCAGTTACTCCTTGTAATATTTTCTCTGCTCTTTTCACCCCCAATCCTTTAATACCACTTATGTTGTCTACGGAATCCCCTGCTATTGTTTGACACATCCAAGTAAAGTTTGCTTGGTCTTCTGTTATAGTTACTAATTCATTATTTATATAATGTAACCCCGGAACTGTTTTTAAATCTTTATCTATGCTTACACATACTGCTCTATTGTTTTGTGTCTTTACTGGTTCGTCTAATTCCCATAGTTTTGCGTAGGGATCTTTACAAGTAATGAACTCACCTATAACATCATCAGCTTCATAACCTTCTTGTTCAATATTGAACTGGTAGGCATGGTGTAACCTCTCTTTAATTCTTCTAAGACATAAAGGTTTTCTTTGGTTCTTTCTGTTTGCTTTGTAGTCGGGCCATAGCTTTTTCCTAAAACTACTTTTACTTGACCAGCACAACACAACTAAACAAGTAGGATCATTATACTTTTCTCTGAATGATTCATATATCTCAGTAATTTTATTTATAGCTATGCTTGTCGCTTCTTCCTCATTACTCCAGAGGGTCCAAAGATCCTCATCCCATTTAACTTCTTTTTCAGCAACGAAAGCTGATTGGTAGGCTATAATGTCTGCATCAATTGCTAGTATTGTCATTTTCTTCCTTAAATTTTAGTTGTACACCTTTCTGTACTTGTTCACCTGAACAACATTCATAATTATTCATCCCACAGTTAGAACAATGATAATGTCCATGACAAAAGACCATTGAGTTTCTTTGGTGACAAAAAATACATACTTCAGTAAATTCTTTTTCCATTAGTGTGTCTCCATCCAAGAATTTCCAATTTTATATTCTCCATCCAGAGGACATCTAAAATCGTAATATCGTTCTGTCTCAAAAATTTTCTCAACAAAACTTTTCCCTACTTCATCTAAATCTAATTCTTCACTTACAGACACTTGTATTTCATCATGCACCCAAAGGACTATCCTTGCTAATCCATTATAAGATTTTAAAATTTCATCATTAACCAAAGTTATCCATTTCTTACATAATATTGCCCCAGCAGATTGTATTAAGAAATTAAGTGCAGAATGAGTAGATCGTACTGGTATTGGTCTACGATCCAAACCCTTTAAATAATTTTTATTTTCTAACTTTTCAGCTATCTTAGAATTTAACTGTTTGAAACCATTAATATTACGCATGAACTTATTTCTAAGTTTAGCACCCTCTTTTTTACCACCACCTACTATAGAACCTAATTTTTCTGATCCAGCACCATAAAGAAGTGCGTATATAAATGTCTTTGCTTGATCTCTAGTTTCTAAGCCAGCATATTTCTGGTTTACTGTATGGATGTCTCCTTCAACTATCTTTTTACCATAAGCACCACCATCCCAATTTGACATGTAGTGAGCAAGCACACGCAATTCTAAACCACTCATATCTATACCAATAAACTTACATCCCTCATCTGGTATAAACAGTTCCCTGCATTCTTTACCAAATGGTGATCTAACTGCTGGTACTTGACCTAAATTAGGATGGGTATGGGTTGCCCTGCTGGTGTATGTACCACCTAAACTGTTTGTCCTGTTATGTATTCTATGACAATTACCTTCTTCTACTGCCAGTTTCAACCATGCTTGATTACCCTCTTTAAGTTGAGCAATTCTTTTTTGTATTATAAGATAATCAGCTATTCTCTTAGAATCTTCTGTACCTATTTCTCTTAAAGTTGATTCATCAACAATAGGATGTCCTAGTGGAGTAGTCTTAGAGGGTTTCCAACCCCTATCTATAAGGACTTTGGCAATGTGTTGTCTAGATCGGGGATTAAAATTAACTACCTTTATTTTTGTGTAATCAGCTTTTTTTCTGGTTCTACCATCACCATTACCTACAACCCAAGAACCAAAAGTTTTAGTTAAAACATCCTCATAACCAGATCGTTCTAAATACAACCTCTGTTCTAATTCACTTGCTTTTTTATGATTAAAATTTACCCCTACATGTCTCATATCAGAACATATATTTTGCATGGTATGTTCTAATTTTATTGCCCCCTTTAATTTACCATCTTTTGATCCTTCTTTTAATTTTTCCCACAGTTTAAAATTTAACTTTACATCATTGATACAATATTTTAACATCTCTTCAGAAAATTCAGCAAAGTTAGGACTTTCTGCTTTTAGAAAACCTAAATCTTTACCCCATGCTTCTAAAGCGTGTGATTCTCTAGTAGGATGAATAAGTCTACTAAATATTAATGTATCATATATGCGACTTTTAGGAGTCCATTGATATAACTTATTAATAAACGGAATATCAAAGTCTATTATGTTGTGACCAATTAGAGCAAAAGCATTATCTAGGTGTTCTATCCCCTCTTGAATTTGTTCCGGCCCAAAACTTTTAACTTCCCAAGTTTCGGTATCCATCGTAACAATGCAATGGATAACTTTGCCCTGTTCATAAAAGTTATCTGTCTCTATATCAAAAACTAGTTGTGTCTTCTTCGTCTTCAAAGACTTCCTCATCGAGGACTTCAAACATTCTCCCTGTTTCATGTCTGTATCTAAGTTTCCCTGCTTCACCTTGTTCTCCTGAATATCTGTTTTTTAATACCCTTACAGTAGTAATGTCCCTATCATCCCCTTGCTGATCTCTTTCTAATCCAATTACCATGTCTGATAATTGAGCTATAGTTTGTGATCCTCTTAGATGACTGATACTTACTTGCCCTCCATCTTCATGCCCCCTACCATTACTATTTCTTTTTAAATGCGATACTAAGAGCATTGCACATTGGGTTTCCTCAACAAACTCCCTAAGATTGGTCATGAGGTTGTCAATTTTTCTTCTCTCATCCCCTTCACTATCCCCTGAGATAACTATAGATATGTGGTCAAGGATAATTAAATTACAATCCAACCCTTTAATGAAATACCTTAACTTACCAGTAAGTGATTTATCAGACCCCCAAGCTTTATCGAATACAATTTTTTCCCCTAAATTTATTTCCTCATAAAGCCTTTTCCACTCCTCAAAATCTATTGCTTCTTTTGATACTAAATGAAGTGGTTTATTCGCCTGAAGTGACATAATACCTAATGCTGACCTTCTGGTATTCTCTTCTAGAGCATAATAAGCTACTTTCTTACCCTCTTTTATTGAATTAAATGCTACTTCTCTACAAAATTGAGATTTACCAATACCAGTACCAGCAGTTATGGTTACAATCTCTCCACATCTAATACCATGAGTCATTTCATTTAACTTAGGGAAAGGATAAGGGATGCTGATGTCATCGTAATCTTTTATTACTTCTTCCCATATAGCATCACCTGTTACTACACCTTCTGGCTTGTAAGGTTTTGCATTATAAATTGCATTAACTAAATCTTGTGTTCTGTTTTGTGACAAAAGCTCATTAGCATCCTTTACTGGTAGTGTAGCTATACTACATTTCCCAGGTTTTATTAAAGGTGCTACCTCTAGTAGAGCATCCTGACCAGCTTCATCACTATCAAAACATAATATTACTGAAGGAAAACTATCTATGTATTCATAGTTATCTTTTATGTTTTTTACTGCACCACCACATCCTTTAGTAATAGATACAACAGGTCGTGATAAATTAAATGCTTGTGCTATGGATAAACAATCTATTTCACCTTCAGTTATTATTAGTGGTGCGTCCCACTTCTTGTTCGGTTCCCATACCCATTGTCCGTAGAGAATCGATGTGTTCCCCCTCCACTTGAACACTTTGCTCTTGTCCCGAATCTTCTGGGCTATGACGATTCCGTTCTCCATATAATTTGCGATTTGTACGCTTTCCTCTCCTATAAATCCTTTCTGGTAATTGTAATGTCGGCATGTTTTCTCACTTATGTTTCTTCTAGTTAATTCAGTACACTCTCCAGTTACAAAATTAGTATTTTCATACTTTGGTTCTTCTGCTATTACTTGCCCTTCCATATTTCTCCTTTTTTTACATGAAAAACAGTAAGATGATCCATCATCATAAACTGCTTTGTTATCCCTACTACCACAAACTTCACAAGGTTCATGCCTTACAAAGTTTGCATCCCTATACTTCCTTGGTAACATCCTCATACCTATTTGGGTCCAACATAAGAAACCTTAATTTTTTGTACTCCACTACATCCAAATAAGGTTTTTCATCTAAAGACAAATGATTTTGACTGGTAACTTCTGCATCTGGATAAAAACCTTTTACATAAGTAAGTAGTCTTACTAGTGCTTCTAGTTGTTCATCAAAATAACTTTGGAATGTTCCTACACCTTCTGTATTTCTACCACCACACAAACATATACCTACAGAGACATCATCATACCCCCATGTATGACAACCATTCTCTTCAAGTTCTCTCCCTTTTTGTATTTCACCAAACTTATTTATTAAAAAATGATAACCTGCTTTAGTCCAACCTAATCCTCTATGAAGTTTATCAATGTCTTTTATGTTTAGTAGTTTATCTGGTTTTGTATCGGTACAAGTGACAATTATATAATCAGTTTGCTTCCTCTTTTTTAGGTTCACTAAACCATGAGGTAGGTATTCTTTTATTTGCGTAGATAAATCCATGCTTTTCGGCCCATTCTGCACAAGTTTTTTTCTTAGTACCTTGGTAAGTTGCTTTACTATTTTGGAATACTAATCTTAAATCAATATGTGGAAATTGTTGTTTAAATAACTCTAGTTTCTTCCTTGCATCTGTTCTTAGGTATCCTTTTAATTCCACATAGATACCATTAGGTAAAACTAAATCTGGTGTATAATAGGAAGGAATGAGAACACTAAACCTTCTTGGTTCGTACTCCCATCCCTTGTGACCTATTGTACCGATTACTTCATCTTCAAACTTGGATCTAAAAATCGTCTTCTTCTTCTGAAAAGATTTTTTGACCTTCTGTTTTTTCTTGCCCTTGTTCCCATTCAAACCCTTCTTCTTCTTCAAAGTCGAATCCATCTGAATTTGCTGAATATGGAACTAAGTTAATAACTTGTACTGCCATAGGTGACAGTGTTACACCACAACCATTACCTGCTACGTTCCAAGGGCGAACTTTATAGGCAATTTTAACTACTGAACCATTACCAACTGCAAAATTAGGATCAGTTATTGGTGTACCTTTAGCATCGAAAATAGCAGGTTTTTGTCTCACAACATCACCCTTTCTAGTTTCGTACTTTGCTTTCATTTTAAACCTGAAAGAAATACCATCCTCTTGACCTTCATCATCTATAAAAGTCTTGTAAGGTGGTTTAGCCTTTTTAGGTTTCTTACCATCTTTGGTGTTTTCTTTTACTGCTTCAGTTATGTGAGCATCTATAACTCCCTTAAACTGTTCAGCTTCTTCTCCACGAAGAATCAATTCTCCTTCATATAAACCAACTGCATCAAACCTTGTGTCGGGTTTGACTATTTTTAAATAACGTGCAGTACCCTTTGGTGTTTTTGCTAATTTACTCATAATTTTCTATGCGAAAAAGAAAGGTGAATCTCTCACCATGTTAATATCCAAGTCTCCCTTCATGGGTGGACTAGGTAATGCTCCTTCTGGTACTACCATTGAAGCATCTCTGAGAAACTCATCACAAACATCCCAACTGTTGTACATTTCAACAAAGGATTCTCGTAAGAGTTTCTGCATTAATGGCATTTGTGCCACTAATGATCCGTAGGAATCATGAATCATTGTTACTTGATTTAATCCTTGATCCCTGCATTTCTTTAAAGTGAGTGTTAGATGACTAGCATCAAGACTATGTATTAGATTTGGTGGAGTTGCGTTACCTACTTTCCAGCTATCTTGCTTATTACCTACTGGTGTTCCTTGGATGTGTGCCATTATTAATTTACCATCCAGAACTGTTTTAATTTTTCTTGATCTAACCTCTGGGTAATTTTGGACTACTACAAAACCACTAGGTGTTCTCCATTGAACAGGTACTCCCTTTGCTATAACTTTCCTTGATACTTCTTTAATCCATTGCATACCAATAGTTGCCGCTTTTACTTTTTCTTCTAATGCTTTCTTTATTGGTGTAACTAACCATCTTGATTCTTTAAAAGCATCAGCAACTCTTTTACCACTTTTGAAAGGCCAATATTCCCCAGTATTTTCCACTACATAACTATTTAGATACTCTGTGTACATGTGACTAGTTCCACCATAGGGAAATGTCATAACTATTTTCTTCAACATCTTCCTATTAATTAAACTACTCTCTAACCAATCTCTTGCTAGTGGTTCATTGGAATTCTTTAGCTCATCTATAACTGCATCGGCAACTTGCTGGTATAAATCCTGTGGTTTATCTGTTTCGGTGAGATTACAATAAAAGCCTGTCTCAGCATCACTTAGAATAGCTGAATAATGTTGAATACCATTTTGTGAACCATCTGTGTGTATCCAATAATTTGATTTATAACCTAATCCATTATTTTTGTATTTTTTCCATTCCTTGCAGAACGCTAAAAATTGCCAAGGTTCATCTGCTTCTGTCCAAAACTTACAATCAAAAGGATGCTTAGAACTTTCTAAAATTGCTGGTGTGTTATGCTCTACCCATCCTACTCTTTGTTTTATTGAAGCTTTATCAAACCCATATAAATTTGCTCCTGCAACTGCTAGAGCATCCACTTGATCTTGTTCTGTAACAGGCATCCCAACTGCACTTTGTAAAAGTGACTTAGACCAATCTGGACCCTGTGGGTGTAAGAAGTTGTGCATGAGGTAATATCTACCTCTGTAATCACATTGGGCTACATAGTTAAACCTCTTGTGTTGCATTAAATCCTTTGCCATTTGCAAACCCCTGACAAACTGCAACCTTCTAGAGTAAATCTGATTGTTTTTCCTCATTAACATGGCATAAGGTTTAGCCCACTCATCCCATATTATTTTTTGTTCATCTGTTAATGTTTTTTTAGGTGTACCCGGAAAAGGACATTGTGGTAATTGGTAAGGATCTCTAGTAGGTATTCCTTCCCAAGAATCCCCACTTTCATAAGCTCTTTCCATTACCTGAAACATAGAAGTATTTATACTGAATTCAGTTTGTTGCATTTGGTTCAATGCTTCATAAACCAAAGGCATTTCTAAATTGTCTAAATCTTGGTATCCTGACTTCTTGTGTAGCTTAATTGCTCTCAAACCTTTTAAATGACTAGTGTAATAACCACCACCTAGTGTTTTCTCTTGCCAATCTCTAGGTGTTACAACACAAGGCATATATTGAGTTGCAATCTTCTCTTTATGTTTCTCAAGTTTTTCAATCCAATCAATTGCTGATGGATTAGCTACAACCATATTTATGGTTTTCTTTTTATTTACATGATTAGGTATTATGTTTATAAGTCCTGTTTCTCTATGAATTAGGTGAATTAAAATTTTACCTAACATGATTTTATCTGCATCATCCAACGTAAGTTCATGTAGATTTAATTCTGTTTTTCTAGAGAGCAACCAAGTCATAGCATTTTTCTTGCGATACCTTGGGTTTCTTTTCTGATGCTCTGACTCCAAGACCTTCTTAAAATAATTTGGATTCTCTGCACGGAAAGTACGCAACCTATATTCATCTTGTATGGAATTACCTATAGTTCTGGCAATTCTCATTTCAGGATGTTGTTGCGTAATACTGTCTAGGGTACAAATCAATGCTAGGTAGGCTATTGTTTCATCTTCTAGTCTTAAAGAATCAACAACATCTATTAGGTGGGTAGCGTATGCTGGATGTCCTTTTATTCTCCTTAGTTTCCAATTATAAAAAGCAGTAGCTACTGGTTGTACTGCTTCTGACATAATAAAACGTACAGAGGGGAGTCTAGTCCATGACTCTGAATTCTTCGCATCTTGTGAACCCCTCTGGTAACGCTTTTGACCTATGCGTTTACCTTCTAGTTCAAGACTTAACTGCTTTTCCAGTACGTTTTGATACATAATTCCCAGACTTCCTGTCAAGAATTAGTTCATCTACAATTTTAAGTGCTTCTACTTCTAAATTTATTCTTGCAACAGCAATAAACTTATTACTACAAGAACATTCAATAATACTAGTACCAGAATGTTCCCTGTTTTCTATATGTTGCTTACCGCAATGAGGACATTTTGTTAGTATTTTCATGATGCTCCGTACATTCTACACATATTGTGTGTTCACCTATTTTATTACTGGTAAGTCTTTTACATTCTTTACATGGCAGAAAACTATGATTACCCAATAGTTGTTTCCTCATAAACTGCTGGTTTAAAGTTTCTGTCATAGTCATCCTGTTCTTCTTTCTTAATAAACAGTTCCCTTTGCTTATCATGTATCATCTGTACACACGCAGAATAACCAGCAAGATCAACTAAGTTATCTTCTTTATGTCTGTACACTTCTCTGGCTATTTTCATACCTGCTAACATAAGTGCTACTTTCTCTGGTGGTACTGCATCTGTATCTAGTATGACACCCCAAATAGTTCCTATCCTTTCACAATTATCTAATGGGTGATCATAACTCCATTGTCTATCACCATTAACTAATCGTTCTGCTTGTTGATTTATACTTTCTTTCATTCTACTCCATGATAAAGTGCAGTTAGTTCTCTCATAAACTGCTTTTCATACTTAGCTATTTCATTTTCTGGTACAAATTTATGTTTAATTTCACTTCCTACAAGTATATCTACTCTTTTCTTACCTTTGTTCTTTGGTGATCTACCTTTACATGCCTTTAGATGATTCTCTCTTCTCTTTTTTTCAAACTTGAGCATTCTTTGGGTCGCAATAGGTTGATACTCTTTTTGTAAACAACCGCAACTTTTAGTATTTAATGACTGAACATGGTATAGGTATAACTTTTTATAGTTACCACAATCACACCTATATACATTAATTCTGTGACCAAATTTATCCCTATGAGAGAACCTGACCAAAGTAAGTCTACTACCATCTATTTTACCAGTAAGTTGCCCTTTATCCTTCACCATGTTCTTCATTTGTAAGAGGATCTATTTTACAAATACCATGTCTCAGGACACTATCAAAAGTCCAAGAGTAAACTTTAGCGTATTCTTCACCAGCAACTAGTTTTCTACTAAATGAATCACTTAATGAAGGTAGTTTTTTTATTGTACCACCATTATTTTTATAAGCTTCTATTGCTTTATTTAACTCATCTCTGGAAATTTCATTAACTTTAGATTTCCAATGATGTGCTAATGCCCTTGAAGCAAAAGTATTTCTCATAATAAACTTACATATAAGTGGATTAACCTAGTGAACCAGCCCTTTGCTGACAACCGCTAATCCAAAGGAAGGATAGGGGAGTATTCCACACCCCCCAAACCCTGTCAAGAATTTTTTTTATCCCTTTCAATTTTTTCTATAACTGCCAATTCCACAAAAGCTTTAAGGGTCATGTCCAGATCGTTCTGTAGAATAAACATTTTGGCTTCTTTAACAAGTTTTCGGGCCAAGACTACGTTAATTACCTCTTTTGCTTGCATTTGCATTCCTGTGGTTATATTTTGACATTCTCACCTCCTGTTACCTTTCTGGAGTTGAGAATTAGAGAGAGGGGCAAGCCTGAGAAACTTGCCCCGACTACTACATAATGTTTAGTGCTTCAGCTTTATTAAGTGCATCCTCTGCACTTATATTTAAATAAAGACTTGTTGAAGCAACATTACTATGTCCCAGTAGTTGCCTACAAGTCTCAATGTCTCTAGTTTCCCTATAAACAAGATAAGGTTTTGTCCTTCGCAAGCTATGACTGCTGTATAGTTCCCAATCTAATCCAGCAGAATAAGCAATATCTTTTACAATATTTCTATATTGTGGTGCTGAAATAGGTTTAAGATTGCCAGTTTTCGGGCAAGCTTTTCTACTTGGGAATAAAGGGTCATCGTGCTGGAGTTTTCGGGCATGAAGATAATTGCGAACTAGATCCATAGTGTAATCTGACAATCGACAATTAACTTTTCTAGATGTCTTCTTTTGCTTAACTTCTAGATTTTTTCGGGTTCTTCCATGAACATCTACAATATCACTTACTCTTAAAGCAATAAGATCACAACATCTAAGGCATGTATCAACATGAACACAAAAGAGTAGTTGATTCCTACCACTAAGTTTATTTCTAATAGAATGAATTTGCTCTTTTGTGAAAGGTTGCTTTTGCATGGTGGTTTTCGGGGAGAGAATTAGAGAGATACCAAGTTTTCGGGAAGTTTTCGGGCATAGGCATTATTCCTCGCTGGAGAAAGCATTTAAAATTTTAGGATCGGATTTTAAGATCCAAAAACTAAATGTCAAATTTAATTTTAATTTTCTAGAAAAAAATAGAAAACCCTTGAATCATGAAAAAATTATAGCATGTTCCAAGGGTTGAAGGAAAGGAAAACTTAATTTTATTGTACAAACTGGGAATTAGATTTTCTGGCTGGACCCTTAGCTTTCAAACCAATTATTACTGAGGGATTATCAAACATTCTCAAATCATTTTTATCACCATTGATAACTTGAAAACCTTTCCAAGTTTCAGGAATTTGTTTAAATACAACTGCAATTTGACCACCTTGAATTAAAAAAGAGCGAATCCAATTTATTTTAGTTTTTTCATTGTAACTATATATTAAATGATAATTATTCGGAAGTTTACCATTGAGAAAGTCGGAAAATAGGTCAGGGTTTTTTGTGTAGTCATAAAAGAAAGTCTCAGGATTGTTTTTAATTATGTCAAACTGTGTCCAATCAATGTCAGACGTTCCGTTCAATCTTACCAGCGGTTTTTTACCTTTTTTAATTGCTAATCTAGAGAGTTCTTTTATTTCAACATGAAGTTTCATTAAAAATAATTCCCTATCCTGAAAAAATAGCTTTGTCCGTTCCAATCTTGCGTTCCTGCTATTTTTAAATTTCATCCTGCCAATTTGTTTTAAACATAAATGCATACAATCCCCCGAATTAGGACAAAGTATTTTATTAGGTTCAAGGTACAGCATTTTAGAAATAAATTTTCCCTGTATATCGTTTTTTAAAGATTTGTGGCTTTCTGAGAGTAAATACATGATTTTTGAGAATTAGAGAGTTTAAGAAACAAAAAACCCTAGAAATATAAAAGTATATCCCTAGGGTTTTAATTAAATATCTTTTTAGAGTTTATTAGAATTCCCCCCTCATGAATGGTTCATCAGTTTGGGGAACTTCAAGCATTCCATCATTTACAAAAATATAGTTTCGAGTAAATTTATTTTTAAAAGGTATTGAACCTTCTATATTTTCACTCATCAACATAAATTCCGATGGGTCCAAGTATGAGTATTTATCACTTTTTTTTATTGCTTCTGTTAATTCATTAAAAGCAATATGTACAAGGTTTTTATCCATTGTTAGTTTTCCTTTCATAATGTTGCTCGTTCATCAGCTTGCACTCATCTTGTACAATTGGATGCCAAACTCCTTTTATAGGGTCCAAGGGTTTATAATTATCTTTTGCCCATTGTCTAAATTCTTTTTCCTCACTAGCATTTAATTGTCTAAATAAATGAAACATTTTAATTCCTTTCCTGAAATGGTGAATAATATTTATTATAAATGTCTCTTTCTATTCTTATCACTTCGCAAATAATTCCAATCCCTAAAATTACAATTCCAAACACTATCAGCATTTCAATTTTTCTTTGCATGTTACCTTTTGAGAATTAGAGAAATAAAAAAAACCTAGGGAATTAAAATTAACTCCCTAGGGAAAAGATTAATTAATAAACACCATAATTAGGACGGCCCCAGAGTAATTCCATTTTTACTCTACCAAGTTTGGTTTTCAAACTGTGGATTTCTTTTTTCAATCTGCTATTTTCATCAATATTCTGAATTACCGATTTTAATAATAATTCATTTGTTTGCGTTGCTGTTTGATCAACTGACATAAATACCTTTCATAAAAATAAGAATTAGAGAAAAACTAGGGAAACTTTATTGCTTCCCTAGAAAAAATATTAGTTTGTTGGGATAGCCCTTACGGAATTTCCGACAAACTCATTACCAAAATTTTGACCACTGGCAATAGCACTTTCTAAATCTAATTGATCGCTATTAGATTTAAATTGTTTTATTGCATCGGTACGGGTTTTTGCTTCAACTACTGTTTCAGCCAGCACTCTTTTTTTGACTTCAAATTGAAGTCGAAAGGTTTTAAGTGCAGTTTCTAGGGTTTCAACTTTATCTTTTCCCATAATATGTTCCTTTCAAGTTATGAGAATTAGAGAGAATCAGAATAAATTAATTTTTATCCTGAGAACACAACTAAAATTAATTGTGTTCTGCGGATACCCTAGGATTCTAATTTGAACCCTAGGGAATTATAATTAAACTGTTTCTTCTATACGTTCCTGCATTTCTAAATTGATTCTATCTTGATCAGACATATCACTTGCCATTGCTGATA
>VTLG01004380.1_pt1 | contig 23161 bp, 30 predicted proteins | sample 4694571 | NCBI WGS metagenome assembly VTLG01 (sample SAMN12604809, study PRJNA352737) | marine metagenome | biome: ENVO:00000447; feature: ENVO:00000209|ENVO:00000569|ENVO:01000036; material: ENVO:00002151; isolation source: viral sequences binned using virsorter ...
CACCTTCTTCTGTAGTATCTAATATATTGTCACTATCTGTGTAATCTATCTTATCCATAATTCTCCTATGATACAGTTCCTACTATGTTCATTGCAAATTCAAAATAATAATAAGTACTTGAGCTAGTAGTAGTTCTTCTTAATGCTGGTATTATAATGTCTCCTGCAGAAACACTTACATTTAAACCTGTTTGTTCTAATTTATTATAAATATTTCCTGTAGCAACTAAAGACTGAGTTGCTCCTATTTGAGATAATGATGTATTCCCAGCAGAACCGTATGAAGGAGTGCCAGTTAATAATGCGACTTCGTAAGTTTGACTACTTGTAAAGTTACCGTAAAAATGATAACTATTTATTTTGCAATCTTCTGGAACAACAATGCAAGGATTAGCAGAATCAAGCCAATCTGTTTCTAAATTCGTATCAGCAAAATTAGAGCTCCAATTAACAGAATTTATACCATATACTGTACTTGGATAATACCAATAGTTGTACCTTGTGTACCATCTTGAACCAGTATTAAAGTTCCATTTATGAGTATCATCTACATACTTTTTAGTAGCTATTTCATAGTCAGAGCCAGGTGTGTAAGCTCCACCATTATTTTTAACATATATATTTCCGCTTGCCGCATCTAGAGTAATGTCTCCATCAGCGTCTAATGTCATGTGAGCTGCTGTTGCATCATCGTCTACAGTAGACATTGTAGTTGCACCATGAGTTGTTGTTTCTATTTTAAATATATCACCAGTATCTACTGAATCGTTTATAGTAAATGTTTTGCCATAAAGCCTCATACCAGCATCCTCTAATATAGTATGTCTAGCTCCATCAACTTTTAAATTGTATTTTCCCATGTCAGCATCACCACTAGCTGTTAATGTGTCTAATGTTACTTGCTCAACACCCTTACCACCTGAACCGTAAGTTAAGCTTATTTTAAAGCATTCTGTATCTGATGAACCTATTTGAAAAGTAGGGTTGCCATCATTAACATCTCTTTCTATTTTAGTAGTGCTACCTGCATATTTAATAGAATTGCTATCAGATTGTTTTAAATTAAATTCTTTAGAGTTGCTATCAAATCCTATCTCTCCATCATACTTAGGCGGTCTTTTGGATATAACTCTTTTAAGGTCATCACGTTTTGTAAAGTCAGAAAACACAGGTATTGAATACCATTTATTATTAGCTTTTAAAAAAAGCTTTATCCCTTTACCCTCTATTACTCTTACAGTAAAGTCCCCATTTCTGCCTTCTGTAGGTATAGGCATTCCTCTGCTAAATGATATTTTATTAGCTTTAGAGTTAATAAGTTTTCTTAAATCGTTATTGCGGACTTCCAACTTGCTTTATCCTTATCTGTCTATATTCTATAGATATATCGTTAATTAAAAATTTTTCAGGTATCTGACCTCTTACTCTAAGCTGTATCCCTTTTACATTCTTAAGCTTTTTTTCTACACTAACATTTGTAACTGGCGTTTCTGTAGTTAAATAATATATAGCTGTACCAGCATAATATCTTCCATACGTAGTCCATGCACCTGTAACATTGAGCCTATAATCTACATCTAACATTAAAGGGTCGTTTGCAGTTACAGCAGAATCTCTGTCAACTCCAAATGATAAAGATATTTTATATATATTCTTTTTTAAAGAGGTATCTCCTAAATCGTAATATCTTGTCGTAAAGCTAAAGTCTAAAGAAGATGCTTCATTATTATTCCACTTATATACTGTAGTTGTATTTGCCATTATTCTAGTACATTAGGAGGACCTACTCCTGCCTCAGTTTTATCAATTATATCTATAAATTTACCATCAGTTGAACTTGTTACGCTTTTCATAATATAGATTCTTCCATCAGCTAAAGTAACAGCATTTGTAGTTTTAGGATTATCAGTAGCGCTATTTGTTATAAATCTATCTTTTCCAAAAGCCCAGCTACCATTATCTATATCATATACATAGATATCTCCACTATTAATTAATGCAGAGCCTGTGTCAGAACGTTTTATTATAAGTTGATTTTTTTCAGGGTCATAAATTAAAACTGAGTTTGCAGAAAAGAAATCGCTCCATGTATCTCTAGATATAACACGACTATCTTTAAATACTCCCTTATCTGTAATTACTAAGTCTTCAACGTCTTTTCCATTATAAATATAGGCTGAGTATTCATTCGCCCATATAATGCCTTCAGGAGTCCAAAGAACATGATGAGGGTTAGATATTCCTTTCCACTTATGTTCCTCCTCCATAAACTCATCTCCATAAGTAGATACGTTTATAATATATAAAGAGTTTCTTTTAAATTGCAGTAGTCTATCAGAAAAGTTTTCTAACTGCATAATTTCATCGCCATCATTAGTTACAAATTCTAGTATTCCTCCAGGTATAACAAAGCAATCATTTCTCGTAGGAATAGAGCCTATCATTCTGCTAGGATAATATTTTTCACCTAAACCATCGTCATACCTTACATTTCCAACAAAAGTTCTATTACCTACAACAGTAGCGCATTTCCATCTAACATCTGGAAGAGCGTCTTCTGTCGGACTATAACCTGTATTTAATTCAAATGTATTCCCATTATATTCTTTTAGCATAGTAACTGTTGTAATTTGAGCATCATTATTGTCACTACCTAAAGCTTCCCATGCTTGAGTTCCTCCTCCATCTGCTCTTACAAATCCATACTTAAAATCAATAGTTCCAAGTTGATATAACTCTCCATGTCCTTCTGTTAACTTAGAGTAATAAATTCTAAATCCTTGCATTCTTTCATCAAAAGCATAATTGCCATTAGCATCTGTAGGGTCAACACTTACATCAATAGTAATAGCGTCGCCAGTAGCAACACTATGGTAAAAATTAGAAGCATCTTTATAATTTAATCCCTGCGTATCAGATAAACTAGGTAATGACTCAGTATTGTCGTCAAACAAAGCTGTTATATAAAACTTATAATCAGTAGCCTCCCATGACCCACCAGTAGTAGTAGGAGAATCTATTTTAATTTTTAATTTCCCTGCGTTTTCTACGGTATCAGGGTCTTCATCCCATCTAGCATCTACCCAATCAGTTGGAGTACTTGCAAAAGCTTGGTGTTGTTTTTTTATAAACCAACCTTCAATATCTAAATCAGCTGTACCGCTAGCTGTTTGATTAAATAAGTTTTGTTTAGATATATATCCAAGCCAAGCTGAATTGTTTTGTCTGTTATCAAAGTTTGAATCTGACAATCTTAATATTCCATTGTTAGAATATGTTTGCAATTTTGCTCCAGTATTAGGCCATAATAAAGAGTTTCTACTATTTACAGATGTCGTAGTAAGTTTTGTTACAGTCATTGTACTAGCTGCTGTTTCTGCAAGAAATGTAGCCGCTACATCAAATGTATTAGTAGTCTTGTCTTTAACAGCATATATTCCATCATAATTAGCTGTGCCCTTTATAGAAACAATATCTCCGTTATCATAACCATGCGCTGTAACTGTAAATCTTGGTTCGCCAGTTGTATCATCAGCAATGCCAGTTATAATTTGATGAGCATTTCCATTATTAAATAAATTAGACCACACTCCTATACTTGTGTCACATACATGCATGTCGCTATTTGAATCTATTAAAGTCAATATCTCAGTTCTTTTTTCAGCATATGCATGCCCTGTATTTTTAATAACATATGGCTCTAGTTGATAAGGAAATGCTTGGCCATAACCTGTTGTCTGGACTAAAAGATTGGCTCCAGAAGGTACGCTTGCTGTTAATCCTGGTACTCCAGAAGTGCATTCTTTTACACTTACATCATCAATAAAGCCTACAAACGAACCTCCATAGAATCTTATAAGCTCGTCTCCACTTGGATGAGAGCTAGGTGTTTTAAAAATAAATACTTGGCTACTACTGCTAATGCTAGTTGACTGAACATTACCTCCAGAGCTATCTCCTAAATCTATAAATAAGGTTCCAGATGTAATAGTAACATCTACTTCAACTTTATAATAAGTAGAAACATCTAAAGCTAGAGTTTGCTGTAAACTATTATTAAGACTTGTACAAACTGCTGCACCTCCACTTATAGCCCAGCCACCTCCCTTAGTCCAGTCAGTATCTGCTCCAAATGCTCCATTAGTTACAAGCTCACTTCCATAAGCTGGAGTAATAGCGGTTGCTAAAGTTGCAGCTATCTCAGTTAATTCGTCATTGCCCATAGCTGCATATGCTTGAGATGCTGTAAATGTATTGTCAATATTAGGCCCTGTTATATCTACAGCGTAAGTTTCTCCAGAAACAGCATTATCTCCTCCATCTGATTCTTGTAAAGTTGCTTGCCAACTAAATTGAGTTGCATCTATTCCTGCTTTTATCCTTCTTTCAGAATGAACACTTTGAGTTGTTGCTGTATATTGCTGTACTCCTCCCGATATAAAAGTGTAAACAAATCCTTCACTTAAAAGATTAGGTACAAAATTATTATTAGGAAAATCAGTAAAAATTTGATGGCTTCCATCACTTACGCTCGTTTTATCCTTTAACCAATGGTCAGAGTCTAGTCTTTGAGGAATAGTTAAAAAATTAAAATCTTGAGCTCCCATCACGTGTCTTGAACCCACGTCATCATATTGGTCATTAAAAAAACCATGAGCTTCAGCTGCAAGAAACCTATTTTCGTGCATAGACGCTATATCAGTGATTCTAAAATTAGGATGACCTTGACTATTATTACTGTACTGAGATTGACTATAATGCCTGTACTCTACCCACATATATTTATTAGAAGGAGTATAGTCTTGTCCAAATTCTTCAGCATTAATATATACATTCATATGTGTAAAATTATCATCGTCTCCCCAAAGATTTACAGTTGTATTAGATTCTTGACTCATTATTGCAGCTATAGTCAAAAGCATATTGCTTTGACCATTGTAACTTAAGCCTGTAGGAGGAGATACTCCTTCCATAGGGTCAGATGCAGTAGCCCATTTAAGAGAATGATTAGAACCAGGATATTGTGGTACATAATCACCATCTCTGTTACCTAAAGAAAAGAAATATCTGTTAGTTATACTAGCAATACTTTCATTAGTATTTAAGTTTGTCAAAGAATGCAAATTATCAGGCAACATTTTTATCCATTTTCTAGAAACGCCACTATCGTCATTAGCTGTTAATATATTATATGTAAATGTTTTAGCACTAGTTTCTTTTGGAGTAAATGTAACTTCTTGAGTAGAATCTGTTGATATAGGATAAGATATATCAGGTGTACCATAAGGGTCACTTCCTATATGTATTCTAAACCCCCAATTATTTTTACAAGAAATAGTATCTGGATGAAACCCAGGAATCATAGTTTCATTTAAGGACTCTTGGGCATATTCCGTAGCTTCTGAACTTGGGTCTATATGACTCATATGGTGTGGAGTCATATTTGATAATGATATTGTAAAATTAGGGTCAATACCGTTAGTAGCTTCAGTTATTGAAGGAGCACTCCAACTAGTATAACTAGTACCGCCACCTCCTTCTGTAGTTGAATGTCCTGTTTGAAAGTTAGCTAATCCATAGCCTGCTTCAATATTAACGTCTCCTACAGGGTTTATATCGTTAGCAGATACAGCTCTTCCTAAAGTAGAAACTTGACCTGTTTTCCCAAAATATGCGTCAACTGCATCTGCAACTTCTGTTTTATCTATATCCTTAGGGTCAGCATTATTATTAATACCCCCTTCAAATCTATTTATCTTTAATATATTTTTAGGCATTTAGAATTTCTTTTTAACTGATGCCCATAATTTATCGTCTAATTTATTCTTAGTAGAAGCTACTAGTTTATCACCTAAATACATAAATACTTGTTTTTTCATTTCAGGTGTTATCATTGAACTTATTACTTTACTTAAACCTTTTAATACTATTTTCATTGTTTCTCCTTTGTTTTAATATTTTACGCTATAGCCTGTCTTCTTTGACTTTCTAGAGCTTTTCCCTTTTTTAACTTTTTTCTTTACTGTCATTTTCCTTACTACTCTTTTTCCTTTTTTTGTACTTGGCATTTTCAATGTCCTCCACTTTTTTTGTTAGCCTTATTAGTTTACCACTAATACTTCTAATATCATTCTGAATTTTTCTTATTTCGTAATGATTAGTATCTATGCCGATTTTATTCTTCAGCCTTCTTACTATTTCGTTTATTATTTTTTCTTTGTTTATTATCATCTGTTATATGCTCATGATGTATAGCGCAGTAAGATGGGCATGTATTTTTATCTTCATAATTATCTATAAAGTAACCCAACCAAAATGCTCCTATTAATAATATCACGTCCCCATTACTTTTTTGCTCCATCTATATAGTGACCCCAAACAGAGGTAACACCATTTATTATTTCTACAGTATTGACAGTATAGTTTCCACCTTTATACCAATCTATAATAGCAAAAGCGTGATTCCAATTTGTCAATCTACCGCCTAACCAGTCTTCATCTTTTTCTATATCTTTTAAACATCCTAAACTCCAACCACTTATTGTTCCACCAACATTTGTTTTAGTATGTCTTTGCAAATCGTGTGTGTGTCCATACATTATACTTTCACCATATACATCTAAATGCTTGAACGAGTGATACTTAGATGTAAACTTACCATGTGTAAAATTTATCTTACCTATCTTTAAACACTTTTTTCTATTATAAGGATGATATTTATATCCTCTTTTCTTTAAGTTTAAAGCCTCATAGGTCATATAATGCGATAAATAGGGGTATCTAGTCACGAACTTGTCTAACCATACCTCATGGTTACCTTGAACAAAATGTCGCTCTAAACAGCCGATTTTATCTAACGACTTATCAATTAAATCCATTCCCTTGTTAACATCTTTAACATCTTTATCAAGTAAAGGTATTAAATCTTCCATAGGTTTTGCACTTCTACCTTTCCAATAATGAGTACTAAAATGCTCCCACTCTCCTGTATCGCCTAAGTCAATATAAGTATCAGGCTTTACTAATTCTATCGCTTTACATACCACATTGATAGCCTTTTTATCGTGTAACGGAAAATGCTTATCAGGCGTTACGATAGCAGTCTTTATAATGCCATCATTCTTTTTTGACATATTCTCTCCTGTTTGTTTTTATTTTGCAGGGTAACTATGTGTAAGAGGTTCAGACTTTTTCATATCAGACTGAATAGCTCTTAAAGCATGCAAAGAATTTTTACCAAACTTTCCATCAACTTTAAGCTCTTCTCCATCTGCACCTTTGTAACCAGCTGTTTTCAATCTTTTTTGTATCTGCTTAACATCCGATTCATTTGATGGGTCAAAGTCTAAAGCTAAAATTCTAGCCATTGAAAAATCTTTAGTCATCCTAGGGTCATCAGCTGGAAAAGGATTGTAAGTAACCTTATCTGCTGCAGGAGCTAACCTATCTGCTTCCATACCCATTTCCGATGCTAATGTTCTTCCAGCAGTTTCAGCTTCTTGCCCAGGGGCAACTGTTGAATCTAAGGCATCTATTATTCTTCCACCTACTCTGCCATATTTACCGCCTTGAAATAAACCTTCGTCATCTCTTAAGGCGTTCATAATTTTATCTATTATGTTCATTACTACTCCTTATTTGTTTAACAACCATGCTATAAAACCAGTAAATACAGAAAATCCTACACTCATAATTCCTTTTATCCAGCTTACAGCGATTTCATTTTTACGAACTCTACCATTTTGCTCCCTTAACAAAGAACGCATTTCTATTAGAGTTTGTTTTACATTTCTATTATCAACCTTTAATGCGGTAAGAGATGTTATTACTTCTTCTCTGTACTTGTCGATATCAAAATTTTTCTTAGCCATGTAGTTCCTTTATAACATTACTTAAACGTTTTGCACGATTAGGCGTTTGACGAGCCCAACGACTATCAAGCATTTCTGAACTACAAGCTTCATAATTACCTAATCTTAAAAATTGTATTGTCTTTTTAAATTTAGAAAAGCCTGCTAAGCCTAACTGATAACACATTTCATAAACTACTTCTTGTGCTTCTCCAGGTAAATCTTCAACAAATGGAAACTTAGCATGTATTCTTTTTATAAGAGATGTAAGCTTTCTCTCTAGTATAGTTTCAGCTATATCTTCATCCATTATTAAATCTTTAATAGCAAAGCCATAACCTATTGTATCATAACCTTCTGTGCATTTATATACTTTATCTCTAAATCCTTCAGAAAGTTTTACTGCTTTTATTAAATTTTTCATTACATCCCCTCAATTGCTTTTGCAAGAGCTTCGTCCATATATGACCAATTATCTTTTTTTAGCTCTTCTAATATTTCAGTGTATGTATAAGACGTTAGTCCGTTATAACTTGAATCTGAAGGCTTGTCAGTATATATCAATAATTTATCATCAGAACTCGTTCTTGCATTACTTAAATTAGATAGTTTACTATTTTTAAATTGTTCGCTAGTTAAATTATCCTTTTCAACAATATAGTATGTATACGTAGATTTTATCATACTAGTCTCCCTTTAGTTGTCGAGGCAGGCGATGATGTTGATTGAAAGTCATCATCTTCCATATTGTGAGGCGATAATCCATTATGTGGTATTCTTTGAAGCTCAACATTATCTACTGTAATGCTTTCACCACTACTAGTGCCAGATACAAAAGTTAAACCTGATGTTGCGCCACCCGAAGTGTGTGCTCTAAAAATGTACTCATAATGACCAGCTGTATCAAGGATTTCAAGAGTGTTAAGATTTGCCATTACAGTCATATTTCCCTGATTTGATTCTGTGCCAAAATCAAAGCTTAATTTATATAAACCTCCAACAACCATATCGTCAGATGTTGAACTAAGCATACTAAGGCTTAAAGAGCAAGCAGCTTTTCCACTACTAAGAGCCCATTTACCTGTTCCTGTTGCATTGTGCACTGTCCACCCTGAAGATAAAGCTGCACTAAAATCACCATTAGTAATTTGATTGTCTGTAGAAGGCATAGGTGCATTGTCAGGATAATAAGTATTTACTATATCAAATAGTTTTCCATGAGAACCACTTTTTACATCGCCTTGAGTGTCGCCAAATGTCCAATAATTTTTTAATCTTTGTTGTAAATTTGTTGAAGACCCATAATCACCAACATATTTTCCTTGAGTTAAAGAATCGTTATATAAATCAGACACATCATCAGAGCTAAAAGCATAAGCATAGTTTCTTAAATCTGCTATTTTGTTTCCTGCTGTAACATATGTAAAACTGCTACCTGTAGCTCTTGACCTTCCAATTTCTAAAGCAGCATCAATATTAATATCATCTGTTGTTGATGTATTAGATACAGTAAATGTTATAGTTGCAGCACTTCCATTTATATAGTAAGTAAAGCCTGAACTTCTATCATTAACAAGAGTAATATGATTCCAAGCATTTCCAACTAAAGCATTATTTGAAATTAGGCTAAGATTTTCTTTTATTGAATTTGAAACTTCAGCTGTAGAAGTAATAGTTATCATGCTTGAATTTACCATATACATAGCTAAAATTATATGATAGTTAGATGTATCAAGCCATTTTCCTATATGAGGACCTTGAACAGTACCAGTTCCGTTTTGATACCACCAAAGAGACGTAGTGTAATCACCATTACCTACATCAAAAGTATTAGGTCCTGTTAAGTATTCATCTGTTCCACTAAACCTAACTACAGACTTTCCGTTTTGAATTACTCTTGGAATATGGGTATTTATTGGAAGAATATTGTCATTTTTATCGTCAGGTACCTGTATAGGCTTAGACTGTAATGCTCCTCCTGTTATTGATTTAGCTCTCATATTAGTCCTTAACTATACCAAACTTTAAATTAAAAGTTGTGCTTATAGTGTCTCCTGTAGTAGATATTCCCCATACATACAAATCTTGACTTCCTTCAGCTGCCTTTGCAATCATTCCAATTGATGACACAGATGCAACATAGTCAGTTGTTCCTACTGCATATCCTGCAGGTATAGGCACTACTCCTTGAATAGCTGTTAAAATTCCATCAGCTTCGTTTGCATTTGCTGGGCCATCTATACCATCGTGCAAAGCAGTTATTGAGTCTGAGATAAATAAATTATACGATTGGTCATCAGCTGTTGGACAATGCGAAATTATAGATTGGATTATACATGTTCCACCAGGAACTGAAACTGCATTAGGTATTGTTGTTGGTGCAATCATTATATCGTTTGCTGCATCTGTTGCTACTGTTACGCTAACGCTAATTACGTCAACATCCATCTTGTTAAGTTTTTCTTGTACTGTATACTTATGTGTATCTGTTTTTGCCATAGTTTATCCTCCTTTGAGTGTATTTAAAGGTCTTTGGTAAGACCATGAACATACTATCTAATTGCATAAGGTCCAGGCGTAGACATTATTCTAGCACCTGCCTTAAGCGAACTTTCGTATTTTTCTGTAATCTTTTTGTATTCTCTCATAAAGTATTCCTTAGCTTCAAACTCTCCAGCATCTTCAGCTAGTTTAGCTTTTACATAGTATACTAATGCTTTTTCTAAATAAGAAGGAAGAGGTATTTCATCATCTTCATCATTTAGTACATTTACATCGTAATATAACTCAGGAACTTTTTCAAATGCATTGCTTGTTATACCAGCACTTCCACTAAATTTTGTATGAGTGGTAATGCGACCTGAAGCTAAATTAGTTGCAGATTTAACTTGATGTAATCCATTCCACCTACCTGCATTTTTTAAAACAAAATAAGAGCCAACTCCTAAACCTTCAGTAGTAGTCCAGTCGTGACTTGCTGCATCTCTAAGTGTTAAATATCCATCTAAGCTATAATAATATTCTATCCCTACACCGCTAACTGCAGAAGTTGCATCTATGAAATAATCAGGCGTATGAGTGTATAAAATTTGAATTCCATCTGCTACTGTAGACTTAGGAGATTTCCATTGTGTTCTATGCACACCAGGCCCATAATCTTTAGAGTTTACATCGTTGTCAAACTGAGTATCTCTTTCTACTAAAGATAATTTACTTCCTTCTATATAAAATGCGTATTCTTTTACATTAGCCATTATACATCATCTCCATCTGGAACCCAAGGTTTGTTAACTAATCTTGGTACTCTTCTATATTCATCCTTACTATTTAAATGATTTAAAGCTCTTACTTCTAGTATCTTTACAGCATTGTTAGGTATATCATAAAATCTTTCGTTTTGATTGATATCCATCTTTGCTGTCATTGTATGTGTTTCAAAGTTCATATTTAAATCTTCTAGCCCATCTTTAATATAGGCAATAATTCTACCTGTCTCTTTGCTATTAACTCTTTCCATTAATTCTTGAATTTTCATTAACTACTACCTTCTTCTTGTTGTTGGCTTCCACCTGTAAGGACATCTTTACTTAAAAACATATTAACATAATCGTCTTGTAGTTTTTTTATATGAGCAGCTAAAGAACCAGAAAGCTCTGAGTCTTCATCTTTTAAAAGTAGCTCGTTTTGTTTTTCTACCAAACTTTTTATTGCTCCATATAAAATTATATGAGGGTGAAAAGCTGATGGAAAATTTTCAATACCAATATTATCTATATCTGTATTACCGTTTAAAAGGTTACCATCATTATCATATTTAGGATAATCTATGTGAGTTACTTTATAAGTTTCATTGCTTGAATTAGGCAAAGGATATACGTTAATTAAATTATTATCTCTTATAAAGACAGGATTATATTTAGATGCAAAAAAGAAACTATTAGGGTCAGTAACTAAATATTGTTTAGAAATATCTACTTGCCTAGCTTCTCTCCATTGATTATCAGTACCATCTTCTCTTACTACAGAATAAATTAAACCACTATTTACTTTATATCCGTTTGAATCTTGCTCTTCAGATTCTTTAGAAAATAAAAGACCAGCAGATGGATTAAACTTTAATACATTACTAATGACTTCTTTTATGCCTAAATTTATATCACAACTATAAGCAGAGTGAGTTATATTATAAACATGTTCTTGAAATGTAGCCATTACTTTTTAATCTTCTTTGTTTTACCGTTATGTGTTCTAGCAAACTTATGTGTCTTAGTTTCCCTAATAAGAGTTCCACTATATCTTTTGCCACCCCACATCCAACTTACTTTTTTTGCCATATTTCTCCTATTTGGTAGCCCCCCTCGACAAGAGAGAATCAAGTCGAAGAGGGCACCATTATTTACTAACTATCTTTAGCCACCAGTGCCAACAGACATACCGTTAGCAGCTGTTGCTGTTGCATACCATAGACTACCATCAGTTATTAATCTGATAGAATCTCCAACGGTTCCATATGTACCGTTAAAAGTTATATAGTCTAAAAGAGCTCCTGGATTTGGAGTATCTTTCCATACAAAAGCATTAACAGTAGCGCTAGCTATGTCAAGAGTTCCACCTGATTCATTTTGAACTCGAACTTCTACAGTATTAGCAGCTCTGACATGAGCATTTACTATCATCTCTTCGATATCAACTTCAAAAGCAGCTGTAGCATGGTCGCCTAAAACAGCTCCAGTTACAGTTACATCAAAAGACTCTCCTGCCGCATCGGCAAGACTGCCTAAGTCTTTAGTTGCAGTACCTCTTAAAGGTTGCATATCTTTTACAAGATGAATAGTGTCGCCATCATTTGTAACGCCACCATCTCCAGTAGCACCAGCTCTATTGTCGGTACCCCAAACATTGATACCTACATTGTAGTCGCTTGCAACTGATAATACAAACTCAGCATTCCATCCGCATAAACTAGCAGATAATTTTGGAAGTACAAAGTCTATACTGCTTGAAGCATTCTGTTCGCAAAAGAAGGTTTTTCCAGAATCTCCAGGACTAAGAATCCTGTCTGAATCAATCTTCTCAACAAAATCGCCAAGGCCATAATTAGCTCTACCACCTATTTTAGTATTAGCCATTATTTGACCCCCTTACGATTGTTTAATTACTAAAACTTTAATAGTAGCAGAACCTAAGTCCTTTGTGCCACCACCAATATTTTTAGCGTTAACCGTAACGACATCAGCAGCTGTGACAGAAGCAGACATGATAACATCTTCATTGTCAATACTTAAGGATGCTAATGCAAAGTCTCCTAGCGCTGCTCCAGGACAATCTACAGTAGTAGCTTCATCTGCTTCATCAGCTAAACTACCGTAATCATGAACCTTAGAAGCTTGAAGAGCATTTGCAAAAAGGCCTAACTTATCACCATCAGCATTTTGACCATAATTAGGAATTCCCATTACTTACCTCCTATTTCCAGACAGCATGAGTTTCAGGACAACACCACTCCATGCCAGCTTCAGTTAAGATTAAGTCCACTCTTCTATCAATACCAGAGTTTTCAAGAGTTTGGACACCAACATACACCGATGTATCTCTGTTTACACCGTTACCAACTAGTGGTCTATAAGCACAGTACTTCATGTTAAGACCTAACATCTTAACGTTAGTACCATCTAAGTGAATATTTCTAGCCACATTCATATCACCATAAGGTGTTGAGAATGTAGTAATATCTACACCCATCACTTTTTTCTTGCCAGTCATAGCAAAATCAGCTCTGAAGTTTGAAGATATTTCTAGATTGTTTTTAAAGTATCCACCTAGTTTATGCATCCAGTTATATACAGCAGTACTAACAAAGAACATTGTAGAAGCACCATTGTTATAACGTGGGTCTAAGAAACTAGACATATCATCAAGAAAGTCATCAGCAGTTTTAGTTGCTGTATCTAGACTAAATTGATTTCCGTAACTTAATACGTAATCAACTGCACCTTGAGTAGTACCATAAGTCTCACTTTGAGAACCAAATAATAAAGATGATTCTATATCATACTTATGCTCAACTAACTTCTCTTTCCAAACTCTAGCCCATTCGTTTGGTTCATATTTCAGAACTGTAGCACGAGCTGTGTTTGTCATTGCACAAGAAGTTTTAAAGATTTGAGTAATACCATATGATTGACTATATGGCTGGTCTTTCCATGTTTCAGGGTAACCAGTACCTTCACCATGTGCAGTACCAACAACGTAACATCTCATAGGCTCTAGACCTGTTGCTATTACGTCATCTGCTGGAGTTACAGTAGATGCATCGTCAATGCTAACAGTAGCAGTTAAATATCTGCCTCCAGCTTTAACGACTGTACAACTCAACTCTACCATATCAGGGTTATTAGAAGATGTAGTAGTTGCGTCATTGTAACTTCCTGCTCCTGTATACTCAGTTACAGTATTTACTTTAGCAACTATATAATCATCTGGTGAACCCCCAGCAGCAGCTGAGTTTGTTGGTATTTTGATTAATTGGTCTGGTAAAAAGAATTTAGGCATAGTTCCACTTGCACCGATTTTAATTTCGTTAGCAGTGTTACCATAAATATTCTGTTGCAGACCATCGTTTTTATAATCTGTTATCATACGCACTTGTAATGTATCACCAGCACTTTTAACGCTTCCGATATCTGAATCATCATCAAAAGCAGAACCGTCGTGCACAGCTCCAACATATGCGTATCTTTTATGAAAAGATGACCTTTTTTCAGTAAATTTGAATCTAGGGTCATCTGTAGGTTTTTTTGCGACTTTACTTACAAATCGAAAGAAAGGGTCTTGTGCTATAGAAAGCTCAGAAACTCTGTCACCAAAGTTATAACGTCTCCGTAAATCACCAGTATTAGCATTTGTACTAATATCCGACGTAGATACAGGACCTAAGTTTGCTACAGAACTACCACCCAACCCGCTCGTTTGGAAGAAGTCTGACTTGCCACTTACAGCCATGAGTTAACCTCCTTAGGTTATTGTTTAATTAAAGGGCTACTCACAACACCTTGTTATGAATTAGCCAAACATATTATCAACGCCAGAATCAAAATCTATTAAAGCTTCAAACATTTTATCGTCTGTGCTTTTCTTAGATTCACCAGCATTGTTAACACTTGCTTGACTAGTAGGCATATTACGAACGCCTTTCATTTGTTTAAGCATATCTTCTTTGGTATTAGTAGCAACTTTAGCATTAACTTCATCACGATTAACTAAATGATACATATCCTCTAAGGATAATCTATTGCTCATTTTTTCTTTCGCCTGTTCAACAAAACCTAGAAACTCATCTTCATTCATACCTCGCTCTTCCATAAATTGCTTGGCTTTATTTTGATAGTCTATATTTTGCTTAACTTGTTGTGCTTTCTGTTCTTCTTGTTGCAATATTTCGTTTGCACGTTTATTTACAACTTTGTCTACCATAGTTTGAAAAACTTTAGCAGAATCAGATTCAGGTCTATTAACCATATCATCTGTATCAAACTCAAAGTCTTCTCCTAGCTTTAACTCATCTTTAACGTTTGTAGGAACATTTCCACCATTTTGTAAATAAGTTTTCATGTGGTCTACTAGTCCGCTATCTTGTTTCATCGCATCTAACACAGGAATAAAAGGTTTCAACTCATCGAGCTGGGCTTTCATTTTTTGTGCTTCACGACTGGAATCACTGTATCTCTTTTTAGCTTGTTCAAGCTCTGCCGAGTTATCGGATACCGTTTGGGTTTCATTCTGTACTATATTAGGGTCCGCAGGCTGCGAAGTTTCTTCACTTACAAAATTACTGTCACTTATTGCACCATTAACTTGATTCTCTAGTGCGCTGAAGAAGTCCTCTGAGGAGCCATTATCAGTGTCTGCAGAATCAAAACTATCTGCAGTCATACCGATAGATGGGTTGCCTTCTTGGGTTGCATCATTCATTGTTTATTCTCCTTGTTCATCTTATAAAGTTACAAATAATCTTTCTATTTTTCCAAATCATTAATTACTTGGTCCTTTTTCATGTTTATTTCTTTCACAGATTGTGCGATATTATTCTTAGTTTCCATAAGCTGTTTTTCTTTACCTAGCCTATCTACCGCTTCTCTATGAAATTTAGTTTTATCCATATCGGATTTTATTTTTTCTGTTTTCTTATTAATCTCAACATCAGCTTGCATTATTTTATTTTTAATACCTTGTTGGACTAATTGTCTTTCTAGTGTCTCAATTGTTCCTTCTTTATCAGACATAGCTTCTTCTAACTGACTTATCTGACCTTGTAATTGAGAGTATAAAGATTTTCTTTGCGCAATCTTATCTTTATTGCGAATATCTGTTTCAGCTAATACAGCCATATCATCAATAACGCCCATTTGCATTAATGATTTTAATTCTTCTAGATATGCCCATCTATTAACTGGCAATGTAGAACCTGCTACAATTTTTATATCAAACTTAGCTGTAGGATAATCTCTCCATTTTTTTATAGCCTCACCAAAGTTATTATACATTGGTACATTTATTTCTACTTCAGCTGATTGATTATTAGGTTCTATAATTCTAAATACTTTATGCGCTGTATACACAGCTTGTGAATAGTCTTTAACTATTTCACCTAAATGTTGTAATGATGGTTCTATAGAATGCTTTAACCAATATTTAATTCTACGAGTTCCATACTCATCCATAGCAAGCATACCTCTATAAGGCATATCAGCAGTTGTCCCTGCATCGCCTTGCATAGAAGAATATATACCTGCCAAATATTCCATATCTTGTTTACCTGCTTGAGTTAAACTAAAAAATGCATTATTTAACTGAAAAGGCATAACAGGTGTAGGTGCTTCATATCCAGCTCTTTTAGGTAGCAATGCTCCTGGAGCTGACGCAAACTTTTCCCAATAGTCTGTATCAATACTTCCTTCTTCATACATCCATCTTAAGCTACTACCTAGCGATGCATTATGAACCATTAACTGATGAGCTTTATTTAATTCTCTTTGTTTACCAATTAACGGAGATACTGCTGACATAGGGAATGGAGTACCTGTCCACTTATAATGTATAGGGACTAAAGGATATTCTTTTATAGGTAAATAATTTTCATATAAAGTTTTATCTCCTACTACTACAGTTTGTTTTATAGTATTGTCATGAAATCTTACAGCATCTACTAAGTTTTGACTAAACTCTTCATTCTTAACTAGTATATTAAATTCTTTTTCACTAACTACTTTATTCTCTACTTGAGATGCTTGCTCTTGTAATTTATGTCTTATTTCTATTTGCGCATTTTCTATTTGCGAAGCCATTTGCTCCTGCATTTTCTTCATTTCAAGCTCAGCTCTTTCAGGTAACATCTTGCCTTCTTTAACTAAGCCAGCTATTTCTTGTTGCTTCTCAAGCATAGACACTTGCATTTCTTCTTGCATCTTAGCAACTTCTTGTTGAGCTTGAGCAGCTATTTGCTCTAATACTTTTTTATCAGGAGGTATGCGATAAAATACATTCATGTACGCAATCTTTTCTTTTTCGTACACTTCATAAAATTCTATCAAGTCTCCGTTCTCTTCATCTTCAGGCAAACCAGAACTACTTATATCTTTATAATGAAAGTCTTTTTGGTCTGCGTCAATTGCTTTTTCAGTGTACGACAACTCAGTATCGTCATCAGAAGATGCTGCCATTATTTTGCGTTTCATATCAGGGAAGATGTTAATCAAGTGTGATTTGGGAAGTATCTTACGTATCATTATGAAGGCAGCATCTCTGAATAGTAAATCTCTAGATTTATGGTCGACATATACATCAAAAGGGTCAGGCTGTTGAATAATAACTTCGCCCATTCCTCTGTCAGCGTCTGGGTCGACGGACACCAACAGAAAACCTAGAGATTTTGTTATAGCGTCGTTAATTGCATTTGAATATAAACTTTGTCCATTTGAGTTATGCCATATATAATCTGCTATATTAGAATAAACAGAAGCAACATCTGTATCAGAACCTTCAGCTCCTACAGCTTGCCATCTTGGAGTATTTGCAGTAGCATAAAAATTAAGCATCTCTACTACAGGCAATATCCTATTAATTGTAAATGTAGGCATACCTTGTTCTTCAAGTGCCTGCTTTTCTCCATGAGTTAATTGATTATCATGGGCAAAGTCATAACCTTTTTGGTTTATGTATTCCCATTGATTCCTCTCTTCAGAGCTGACCGAATCAAATAACTCTTTTACTCTTTCTGCTTTTTTGTCTATCCTTTTAGCCATTAATCTCTATCCTTTAGCATATTTAAAAATTTATGTTTCAACCCATTACCACTAAGCTTAGCTATTATCTCAACTAATGCTTTGTAACTTTTTTCTATACCTTTTTGTTCTATCTGCATTTTCTTTTGCTGGTCTATTAACTTTATTAATATACCTTCTAATCTTTTAAATCTTTCATCAAGTTCTTCCATTAACTCTTTTTGAATAAAAGAATTTTGTTTCCATATAAAGAATCCAAATGCAATTGCTACGCATATAGGTATTCCGTATTGCTCTAATATAACTAACCAATCCATTTATTATTTTTCTATACTTTCTCTAAAAGATTGTAAAAATTTTGATTCTTCTGGACTTAACTTGCCAACAATTGTTCCTAAATTTTTAGGTTGATTTCTAGATGAAAACTCTTCTTTTAAAATATTAAATGATTGACCAGTGCTTGAATTTTTGTGCATTACATTATCTATATAAGAGAAAAAATTATCTCCAGTTGCTGTTCCTATAGTACCATCTTTTCGTCTAAAATTTTGATAAGCATCTCCTTCAAAAACTTCTGATTCCATGCTATTTGTTATAGTAGCTATACTAGTAGATACTTCTATAGCATCTGCAAAGTTATAATATTTTTCTTTATTTTCATCAGAAAGATTATTAAATTCATTGCTTTTCATAAACTTTCTTATAACGCTAGCTTTACCATCACCTTCTATATATTTAACAACTTTATCATAATAACCTTTTGAAACTGATTCAGGACTAAAATCTAATCCTTCTATTGAATCTAAACCATAGGCTTCAAATATAGAAGGGTCATCAACATTTTCCTCTCCTCCTTGCATATCAAAAAAAAGCTCGTAAGAACTGTCTGCATCTAAATTTAAAGACTTAGTTATTTTATTTAAATACTCTTCACCTTCAGATACTTCAAATAAATTAACATCTATACCGCCTTCATTCATCAAGTCAAATGTTTTATTCATTGTTTGTGTATAACTACCTACTTCTTTCCACATTTTATTTACATTATCTGAAGCATTTTTTTTATCTCCGTACGACATTCTATCCCCTAATAATTTTGTTTATTTTTTTCCTGCATTTTTTTTATTTGTTCAATTGGGTCTTCTTCAAACAAATCAACTTTCTTTCCACCTTCATTTATTAAATCAAATGCTTTATCGTCTTCTGTAAAATTTACAGGTTCAACACCAAAGATAGGCCCCGCTACTCCTGTAATACCAAAATTCACCATGTTTTCAAGCATCTTCCAAGCAGAGTTTAATCCTGAATTTGCCTCTTGTTCTGTTCCTGCTGAAGGTACAACATTTTCTTGACCCTCTAGTAATTTTACAATATCTTTAACATCTATCTTTCCAGACTCTACTTGTTGCAATAACATATTTGCTGCGCCACGTTCCATTCCACTTATAGCGTTTTGCACCTTGCTTACCATTTTATCTATATCGTCTTGACTATTGCCTCCGTACGCCATTCTATCTCCTTAAGCTAATACCCAGCTCTTTGGCTTAGGTACATTCCTATAATAATTAAATTCTTTTTTACTTTCATTTTCTTTGATTCCTGCTAGCGGGCCTGAATACTTACATGCGTATGCTAACGCATCTATCGTATCGTCGTGACCCATTCTTGGTCCAAATGTAATAATTTCTCGGAACAAATCATACTGTTCTTTTTTAATATGTATTTGACCAATTGCAAATCTTTGTGCTAAGACTTCTTGTATCCTATCTCTTTTAGATAACCTGTTGCCAGGCTTCTCTTCTTTAAATGGAACCGTAAAGTCGTTCCTTCTTCTCATCTCAGCACGCAGTGCTTGGAAGATAGGTTTAGACATTGCAGTATCTTCAACGCAAAATAACTGGGGTCTGTATTTTTTTGCGTATTCAAACATGTAGTCAACTATACCTTTCTTCTGCTCTCCAGGTATACCTAATACAGGAATACCCCGTCTTCTCTCGTAATCAAGCACATAAATATTATTATCTAAATCTACTGCAACAGCAAGAACTACACTAAAGTCTGCATCTCTTCTGGCAGAATCAGTTGCTGGGTCAACTCCGACGTAGACACTAACTGGTTTGGGGTCTTCCCCGTCCAATACGATGTAACCCATACCAAACTCCTCTTCGTACACGAAATTGCCTTCCCAGTTTTTGATATGGTCTCTTGTGAACATTGCGTCTTCTTCATTTTGTACCTCCATCATATATTCTTGATAAAACTTTTGTGGTTGACCAGAATCTGCATAGAATTTTTTCTTTCTATCCATTTCCTTTTTACCAAACCAACTATCCCATAATATGTTACCTTTAGTATCTATTGCTTTCTTGAGAACAATGTCCCAACTAAAATCTTCATTTTCTTTTTGGCTTCGCTCATAATTAACAATAAGGTTATTAATAAAACTATCAAAGTGTACAGGAGTACCATTAATGCGTAACCTACCAGTATGGGGCTCAAGCGCAGGAAATACAACAGCAGTAATAAGGTTGGAGTTTTTTGCTCTAGCTTCAGGTGTAACAGTGTTATTCTCGTCTTCAAAGTCATCAAGAATGATAAGGTCATATCTTTTGTGTAATTTTGCGCCACCCCGTATACCCGATATATTTGATTTACTAATGAGCTTACACCCGTTCGAAAGTTCAACATCTGTCTCTGTCCATTTTTTTCCTTTTAATTCTCCAAAATAATAACGTATTCTCTCATTGTATTCTAAATGGTATTTAATATAATCCATATTACCTGTAGCTAGTTTAGCTGTCGCCGATACCCAACCATAAAATAAAGGTGTTTTTGTAAAACAAAAACTCCGCAAAATATCACACTTAGTTAACACAGTTTTTCCATGCCCTCTAGGCAATATAATAGCAACTTGTTTGTTATCTTCATTAGTAATAGTATCTGCTACTTCGTAGTGAAATGCAGGAGTCTCTGAACGAAGATAGTCGTCAGGCAGGAATAGTTTACCAAAAGATATCATATCATTCTTAGCCATCATCAAAGCTTCTTCTTCCTTAGAAACATTATGGAAGTTTACATTAGCCACGAATTGACTTATCTCTTATTAGTTTCATTTCTTTAGCATACTTTTTAGTTAACCATTTAATAGGATAGTCATTTTTAAATGCTGACTTTTTTGCATTCATAGCATCATTCATAAATTCATCTAATACAGATTTAGGACTTTGTTTAAAAGGAGTTGCTTTAGAGCTTCCAAATAAATTAACCCATGCATCTCTAAATGCATGATACCTATTACCATACAATGAAAGTAAATTTTTAAGTAACTTTTGTTTATCATTACTGTCTAATTTTTCTAGCTCTGTTCCTTTAACTGCCTGTACATATTTAGGATTATACTCATTAGCCATGTTAGGGGCCATCTTTTCAAAGACTTTATTGTTTTCTGCCTCAGTAAATTTTATAAATTCTAAATGTTCTTTTTGTTCTTTATCCATATTAACTAGTTCTTGTGGCTATTAGCATTTCTAATTCAATAGCTGTACTACCGCATACTGCTATAATACTTTCTAAGTCAGTTAAGGCAGTTATTACTGTTGCATCAGTATCTCCTACCGATATACCATCATGTACAGACCCTAACATAAATGATTTGCCATCTTCTAACAATATGCTAGCCGACATATTAGCAGTATCATTTTCACCTCCTGATACTTGTAGCGATAACGTTACAGGTAGACTAGAGTGTAGATTTGTTATTCTTATATATACTACATCTTCTAAATCTAACGCTACATCTGAAGTATGCTCACTTGTATTAAACGTAGCTAATGTAGTATTTTGACTTGCAGGTAAAGTAACATTCCTTGTCATTATATCTGTAACGCTTGATATTGTATGCGTGTTTTTTAATCTAGTTTGATTACCATTTAAAGTAATCTCTTCAATAATTGTGGTTTTTAAATTTGCCATTTATTGTAACTCCTTAAGCACATTTTTTAATTTATTTTTTTTTAGTTTATCTATATTACTGTCTAATTTGCTTTTAACTTTGTCTTCTACTTTTTTTACTTCTTGCTTTATTTCAGTCTTTTTTTCCTCAATCTTTTCTTTAGTATCTTCTTTTAACTCTTCAACCTTCTTTTCTATCTCTACATTAACGATGTCATATAAAGGAGTAAAGTATAAAATAGCTACAAGGATAATGCAAAGAGTAATAATAATAGACAACTTTTTTATAATATTATCTAACATTATTTATCCAGCTTCTTTCTTTCGGCGCTCTCTAGCATGTCATCTGTAAATCCTTGAAACTGAACACCTGTTATTTGCTGTACTTTAGCAGCATTCTTATCTTCTAAATCCATAATATCAGAAAGCTTAAATAATGCTTTAAGTCTTGTTTCTTCTCTCTCGCCCATAGTTGCAATAGTATTAATATCTCTGAGTATCGTGTTCTCACTAATACCTAATTCTTCTAATACTGGTTTAAGTTCTTCTTTCATAGCTGTATGTATTCTCTCCGTTTTTATTAAACTTACTGCTTTACCACGTGCATAACTTCTATTCTTAGTCGGGTATGCCTTCATATACGCTTCATCAGGCGGCACACCTTCAGATAAATAATTTACAAACAATCGTTCGTTTGCTGTTAAGTCTCTCCTGTTTTGCACTACTTCATTAGGAGTTGAATACCCACTAAATGAGTAGATATTCGGCCTTCTATCGGTATCCATCTTAATTTTCTTGCTAACAGGAAATGTGCCTGTGCAAGTACCGATGTAGTATTGGGTACCCTTTTTTCTTAACATCTTACCACGTCTAAGTATCTGAATAACACAACCGTCGTCTGCTTGTACCCAATCGCCCACCTTCCCAGCTCGCCAGTCAACTTTCACCTTGACTGTCTTAGGAGCTTCGGTTATGTCATCATAGACATAATGCTTTAATTTATTTACAGTATATTCTCTCATGCTTCTGCTATTTCTACAATATCTGGTAACATATCTAAATATTCATCTAATTCTGCAA
>VTLG01009651.1_pt1 | contig 23154 bp, 19 predicted proteins | sample 4694571 | NCBI WGS metagenome assembly VTLG01 (sample SAMN12604809, study PRJNA352737) | marine metagenome | biome: ENVO:00000447; feature: ENVO:00000209|ENVO:00000569|ENVO:01000036; material: ENVO:00002151; isolation source: viral sequences binned using virsorter ...
TAGAGTTTTTAACTAATCATATAGCAGAAAAACAAGAAAGAGTAAGTTCAATTAATGAAGATGAAAATTTAAAAGAATTAATTGACAAAAAGAAAATGAAGGACATGCAAAAAGAAATCAAACTTTTGGAAAAAAGAAAAGATAAGATGGAAAAAATGTATGAAAAAATGTCTGGAAAATCTTTTGCTATGCCTCAAGTAGTCGGAGAAGAGGAAAAAGAAGATAATGAGTAAAAAACTATTAATAGAAACTCACACTGTTAATATTTCTCCTACCCAATTAAATGAAAATGTAAGTAAGGAGAATGGAAACATTGTCGTTGAAGGTATCTTAGCCACTGCCGAAGTAAAAAACGGTAACGGTAGATATTATTCAAGGGAATTATGGCAAAGAGAATTAGATAAATATAAAGAATTAATAAAAGAAAGAAGATCGTTAGGTGAATTAGACCACCCAGAATCTTCTGTTGTTAATTTAAAAAATGTTTCTCATGTTGTTACAGATTTCAATTGGGACGGAGATAATGTTATGGGTAAAATAGAAATTTTACCTACTCCATCTGGTAATATACTAAAAGAATTAATTAAAAATGGTGTAACTGTTGGAGTTTCATCTAGAGGTATGGGTTCTTTAGAACCAATGGGTAATGTAATGGAAGTTCAAGATGATTTTGAATTATTATGTTGGGATTTTGTTTCAACACCTTCTAACCCAGGTTCATTTATGGGAGTATTACAAGAAGGAAAACAAAGTATAGAATATGATTATACTAAAATTAATCAAATAATAACTGAAATACTTTGTTCTAAGGGTTCTTGCCCAGTTTTTTAATTTTAATAAATATTCATATACGTATAATCGTAATACACCATCTTCTATATGGTGTTAACTATTGTATAATTATTCTATTACGCTTCATGAATAAGCGTATTTCACAAATTTAAATTTTGGGATTATGGCAACAAACAGAGATTTGCTAAAAGAGGCAATTGCCGATGCTAAAGCCGTTAAGGAAACAGCTATCGCAAACGCCAAACTAGCTCTTGAAGAAGCCTTCACTCCACATTTGAAATCTATGTTAGCTGCAAAGCTAGAGGAAATGGACAAAGACGAAGACGTCAAAGAAGGGTACGGTAAAAAGTACGAAGAAGATGACGTTAAGAAAGAAGCTATGCACTCTAAAGACAAAGACAAAATGGATGAGGAAAAAGAAGAGGTAGAAGAAATGGATGCTGTTAGTTTCAGAAGAAAGAATTCTCCATCTTATAATTTCGATCCAGATGGTGGACCAGTAAATCCAGTACCTCATAAGGTTGGTAAGTCTACAGTTCAGGAAGAAAAGGAAGAAATGGATGAAGAAATCGATCTAGATGAACTATTAGCTGAACTCGATGAAGCAAAAGAAGAAATGTCTGACGCCGACAAGAAAGAAATCGACAGAGAAGCAGACGCTATCCGTGACGACGCCGATCAAATCTCTAAATTAGCTAAGGATGCAGGTGAAGATGCTGCTGACATCAAAAAGAAAGTTGATGATGACAGAGCAATTGACGCTGTAAGAGATGACATGGATCAAATTTCTAAACTAGCAAAAGACGCTGGTGAAGATGCGAAAGATGTTAAAGTTTCAGAAGCAAAAGAAGATGACAAAAAAGATGTCAAAGAAGCAAAAGACGAAGACGACAAAATGGAAGAAGCTATGAAAGCTGACGACAAAGATGACGTTAAGGAAGATGCTAGAACTGATGCTGAAGAAGAAGGCTATTTAGACGGTATGAAAGACGAAAAAGAGGACATGGAAGATGATATGCGCGATGAAGAAATCGATCTTGAAGATATGTCAGAAGATGATCTTAAAGGATTCATTGAGGATGTCATAAAAGACATGGTGTCAGCTGGTGAAATTGAACCAGGTGATGAATTCGTTGAAGACGAAGTAGACGTTGAAGATGTTGACGTTGAAGTTGAAATCGACGAAATGGCTCATAAAGATGATGAAGTGAAAGAAGAAAAAGAAGAGATGGACGAAGGTCACTCTCGAGTAAAAGGTGAATACGGTGTCGGAAACGAGGATGGAGACAGAGATGACTCTAAAATCGAAAAAGAAACTGAAAGAATGAGATTCAAAGAAGCAATGGAAGAAATTCAATCGCTAAAAGAAGAATTGAGTGAAGTTAACCTTTTAAATGCTAAACTTCTTTACACAAACAAAATCTTTAAAGCTAAAAACTTAACCGAAAGTAAAAAAGTTAAGGTATTAAAGGCATTTGATAAAGCCAAGGATGTTAGACAAGCTAAAACTATTTACGAAACATTATCTGATGGTTTACTAGATAAATCAAAATCACAAGTTAATGAATCAGTAAAAGGATCTGCGAGTAAAGCTACAGGTATTGAACCTAAAGCACAAAAACAACCTATAATTGAGTCAAATGACGTGTATAACCGTATGCGAAAGCTAGCCGGTTTAATTTAAAATAATTATTAACCAATCTAAATTTTAAGAAAATGAGTTTAAATTCTCTTTTAGAAAGTGCAAACCCATATCACTCACTACAGAGTGATGCAGCTAAATTAGCTGGCAAGTGGGAAAAAACAGGTCTATTAGAAGGTTTAGATGGTACTCATAAAAATAACATGGGTATTATTCTTGAAAACCAAGCTAAACAACTTGTTGTTGAGAGTTCACAAACAGGTGGAGGCGCTGCTTCTTCTGGTACATTCTCAAGCCAAACTGGCGTGAATGTGGGTGGACAATGGGCTGGAGTTGCTCTTCCATTGGTAAGAAAAGTATTTGGACAAATTGCTGCTAAAGAATTTGTTTCTGTACAACCAATGAACTTGCCTTCTGGTCTAGTATTTTTCTTAGATTTCCAATATGGTACAAACAAAGCTCCTTTTTCTGTAGGTGATTCACTTTATGGAAATAAAAATGGAACTGTTGAAAATCCATTTGGAAATACTAATTCTGGTGGTTTATATGGGGACGGTAGATTTTCCTACTCAACTCAACTTTCATCATCACTAAACATTGATGGTGGAATTACAACCGCTTCTTGGTCTGATTTAGACTTTGATTCAACATATTCAGCTTCTGCTGTAAGTAATCAGTATAGAGTAGTAAGAGTTGCTACTTCATCTATTCCTTTTGTAGACGCTTGGGCTGTTAAATCATTCCAACTATATTCAGGCTCTGGTGCTATCCAATTATCACAATTTAGTAGATATGATAATGGATCACACATATTCTTCGTAGCTTCAGCTTCCGATGTAGGACCAGCTGCTACTGAGAAATTTACGGTTTCAGCTTCATTACAACCTACTGATCAATACAGAGGTGACTTCGAAGCAGGTAACCCACAACCAAACGCAAATAACAACGCAACTGGATCAAATTGCTGCCCACCGCAGGTAATTCCAGAAATCAACGTACAGATGAAATCATCTGCTATCGTTGCTAAAACTAAGAAGTTAAAAGCTGTTTGGACTCCTGAGTTCGCTCAAGACTTAAATGCTTATCACGCTTTAGACGCTGAAGCAGAATTAACATCAATCTTAAGTGAGTATATTTCATTAGAAATAGACTTAGAAATCTTAAGTATGTTGATTAACGCTGCTGCTGCTGGAACTGAAGTATGGTCTGCAGTTAATAACAGAGCAATTTCAGGTACTGGAAATGGTACGGTATCAGACCTAGGATTCTATAATTCACAAGGTCAGTGGTTCCAAACTTTAGGTACTAAAATCCAAAAGTTAAGTAACATTATCCATCAGAAAACCCTTAGAGGTGGAGCTAACTTCTTAGTATGTTCTCCAACTGTAGCAACAATCCTAGAAAGTATTCCAGGATTCGCAGCTGATTCAGATGGTGATGCAGCTAAAGCAAGCTACGCTTTCGGTGTACAAAAAGTCGGCCAGTTAAATGGTAGATATAAAGTATACAAAAATCCATATATGACTACAAACGTAATCTTATTAGGATTTAGAGGAGGTCAATTCCTAGAAAGTGGTGCTGTATTCGCTCCTTATATTCCGTTAATCATGACTCCATTAGTATATGATCCAGACACATTCGTGCCTAGAAAAGGTCTATTGACTAGATATGCTAAGAAGATCGTAAGACCAGAGTTCTACGGAAAAATCGAAATCAACGGATTAAATACTCTTTAATCAATAGTTAACTTTGATTTATAAATTAGCCCCGCATTAGCGGGGCTTTTTTTTTATATTTATAATAATAAAATCACTTTTAATATTTATAACAAAATAATTTAGTATGAATGTACCAATTTGGCCAGGTTCAAGTTCTTTCGCTTCAGGTTCTGGGGATACACCATTTGGATTTTATGATGCGCAAACGGATTTTCAAACTGATGCAGATAAAGTAGCTGTTTTTTGTGCAAATAGATTAGGTTATCCTTTAGTTGATGTTGAATTACAATCAGGATCTTTTTATACAGCTTTTGAAGAAGCAGTTACTACTTACGGAAATGAATTATATGCTTATAAAGTTAGAGATAATCAATTATCTTTAGAAGGTTTATCAACTGGTTCCTCTTTAAACCAATCAATAATAACTCCTAGTTTTGAACCAATAGTAAGATTAACTGAAATGTATGGAGCAGAAGCGGGTTCAGGTGGAAATGTTCCTTGGTATTCTGGTTCATTTGTTTTAACTTCAAGTGTTCAAGATTATTCATTTCAAACTTTTATGACTCAAAGCAACATAACTGGTTCAGTTGCTGATTTTGGTATTGAAATTAAAAGAGTATATTATCAAGGAGCACCGGCAATTACTAGATATTATGATCCTTATTCAGGTACTGGTTTTGGCTATCAAAACATGTTTGATTCTTTTGGTTTTGGTGGTATGAGCCCAGCTATTAATTTCTTAATGATGCCTTTAAATTATGATATTCAAACTATTCAAGCAATTGAATTGAATGATATGGTCAGAAGATCTAATTATTCTTTTGAAATTCATAATGATAAATTAAGAATATTCCCTATACCTAATTTTTCTGGTGCAGTAGGAGATGGAACTAATAGTGAGCATAGAATTTGGTTTGATTATATTATAAGATCACAAAGAATTGAAAGTTCAGTTAATAATACTCCAAGTAGAGTTACTAACGTTTCTAATACTCCTTATGATAATCCAAATTATGATTATATTAATTCAATTGGTAGACAATGGATTTTTGAATATACTTTATCACTGGCAAAAGAAATGTTAGGGTATGTTAGAGGTAAATATGCTAGTATCCCAATACCAAATGCTGAAGTTAATTTAAATCAAGGAGATCTAATTTCAGCTGCAACCGCTGAAAAAACAGCATTAATTGAAAGGTTAAGAAATTACTTAGATGAAACATCTAGGCAAGCATTATTAAACCGTAGAGCGTCTGAGGCAGAAGCTAAAATGACTGAATTGCAACAGGTACCCTACACAATTTATATAGGTTAATATGGCAATGTTTACTACACAGAGGGATATGTCTCTGGTAAGAAAACTTAACAGAGAATTAATGGGTAATATCATTACCCAACAATGTTCAGTTTATCAATTTAAATTAGAGGAAACAAAAGTTAATTTATACGGTGAAGCTGATGCTGAAAAATTTTATGATGGTCCCTTTATTTTTAATGTTCTTATAAATAGAACAAATGAGGAATATGCTGAAAATATTGAAGGTGTACAATTTGGACAACCAATTGAATTTTATTTTTTTAGGGATGATTTAAAGGATGCTGATGTATTATTAAGAGTTGGTGATATAATTTTGTATCAAGAAAGATATTATGGAGTACAATCAACGGTAGCTAACCAATATTGGGGAGGTAAAAATCCATCTTACCCTAATAATGTAAATCCATTAAACCCAGGATTAGAAAACTATGGTAATAATGTTTCAGTTTTAGTATCAACTTATTATATACCAGCTGATAAAGTAGCAATTTCACCATATCAAGAAAGATTTTAATGGCAAGACCTAGAAAACCAATACCGAAAACTCAAAGACAGTTAAGCTTAGAACAGCAAGAAGCCTTTAAAGGAATAGAAAATAGAGGTGATGCTGGAAATCCAAATTTAGCTGATGGGAATTTTAATGCTAATGTTCAATCAACAGGCATTGAATTTAATAGATCCCAGGAAATGAGCTTTAAAGATGATGATACTAAACAATATTCCGTTGGTATTCAAGATATTGATGAAGCTGTTTTTTATTATTTTAGAAATGTAATTAAACCTTTTGTAATGCAAAATGGTGTTAGAAGAGAAGTACCTATAATTTATGGTGCTCCGGAAAGATGGAAATCATTTCAAAGGGATGGATATTATAGAGATAAATCTAATGCAATAATGTTACCTATTATTGTAATAAAAAGAGATACAATTACAAAAGATAGATCTGTTGCTAATAAATTAGATGCTAATTCTCCAAATTTAAATGGTGTTTGGCAATCTAAATTTAGTGCAGATAATTTTTATGATAATTTTGCTACATTAAATAACAGAAAACCTGTAAAAACTTTTTATGCCGTTGCCCAACCCGATTATGTTACAATGGAATATGAATGTTTAATTCAGACTTATTATATGTCCCAATTGAATAAAATTATTGAAGCATGTGAATATGCATCTGATGCTTATTGGGGTGATCCAAGCAAATTTAAATTTAGAGCCTTTATAGATTCTTTTACAACTGCTACCGAATTAGTTCAAAACCAAGATCGATTAGTTAAAGGAACTTTTGGTATAAGACTAAGAGGGTATATTATACCTAATACAATACAAAAAGAATTAAAATCATTAAAAAAATATAATTCAAGAGCTAAAATTACTATAACTAGTGAAACTGTTCAGGATATGAGGGATACAGATCCATTAAGAAATCCCACTACAGATGGTAGAAAAAGAAATTAATTTTTAGGTTATTCTAATATATTTATAATAAAATATAACATTATGTCTAAAAAGTTGTCTGAAAAAGAAGTTGCAAGTTTAAAAAGTTACCAATTGCGAAATACAGAAATTGCATTAGCTTTAGGTAATATAGAAATTCGTAAATACGAATTAAAAAAAGAAAAAGAAAACATATTTGAAAAATATGAATCTTTACAAAAAGAACAAATTACCACAGCCGGGGAATTAGAAAAAAAATACGGCAATGGTAATATAAATTTAGAAACAGGAGAAATAAGTTCAATAGAATAAATTTTTGAAATAATTTCTCATATTTATAATAAAGCAATATTTAAATTTTTAATATAAAGAAATGGCAGAAACATTAATATCTCCAGGTGTATTAGCAAGAGAAAATGATCAATCATTTATCCAGCAATCCCCCGTCGAATTTGGTGCCGCTATTATAGGACCGGCTGCAAAAGGTCCAGTTAGAATTCCAACTTTAGTCACTTCATTTAGTGAATACCAAGCTATTTTTGGTCAAACTGTTGAAAGTCAATCAGTTGAGTATTCTTATTTAACTTCAACCGCAGCTAATAACTATTTTAGACAAGGAGGCACATCATTATTAGTAACAAGAGTTGTTCATGGTGACTTTAGTGCCCCATTCACTTCGGGTAGTACACAAGGATCAAACAACACTGGTATTTTAAATACCGCAACTTCAGAATCATTCCAAATTCAGACTATTTCTGAAGGAGCTGTAATGAATAACTGGCAAAGTGCTGATTCAGCAAATGGTACTTTAGTTTCAGGTTCATCTGAAAACGTAAGATGGGAAATATCAGGAGTAAATACAGGTTCAGGTACTTTCTCTTTAATAGTAAGACAAGGTAATGATACTTTACAACAAAAATCAGTATTAGAAACTTTTAACGATTTATCTTTGGATCCATTTTCTGCCAATTATATTGAAAAGGTAATCGGAAATCAAGTATTTAATATAAGACAAGATGGTTCAGATTTTTATGTACAAGCTTCAGGTAGCTATGTTAATAAAAGTAAATACATAACAGTTAAAAAAGTAATTAGCCCTACACCAAATTATTTAGATAATAATGGTAACATAAGTAGTGGTTCTTTATATAGTATAAGTGGTGGTAAATTAGGAAGTAATATTCCATTTGACGAATTTATTCCTGTAGCTTCTTCAGGTTCATTTATTAGTGGATCTGGTGAAAATATTCAAGCAGCTACTTCACCAGCTAAATTTAATCAAGATATTTCAAATACAAATATCCAAGGATTAACAGCAACTGATTATTCATCTTCAATTTCTTTATTAAATAATAAAGATGATTACAATTTTAACATTATTGTAGCTCCAGGACTAATTGCAGATTCAACTTTTGCTGCTCATATTACTCAAGTAAATTCTTTAGTATCATTAGCAGAAAATAGACAAGATTGTATTGCTGTAATTGATGTTTCAAAATATGGAAGTACAGTAAGTGCTACACTTAATAGTGTATCGGCATTTGATTCAAGTTATGCCGCTGCTTATTGGCCTTGGTTACAAGCTGTAGATCCTACAAGTGGACAAACAACTTGGTCACCAGCTTCAGCGTTTATACCTGGTGTATATTCATTTACTGATGCTTCATCAGAACCATGGTTCGCACCAGCAGGTTTAATTAGAGGCGCATTAGGAAACGTAATTAGAGCGGAAAGAAAATTAACATCTGGAAACAGAGATTCATTATATAGTAATAATGTAAACCCAATAGCTACATTCCCAGGAAGAGGAGTTGTAGTATTTGGTCAGAAAACTTTACAAAACAGAGCAAGTGCTTTAGATAGAGTAAACGTAAGAAGATTATTAATTACTTTAAAAAGTTTTATTTCTCAAGTAGCAGATAATTTAGTATTTGAACAAAATACCATTGCAACAAGAAATAATTTCTTAAGCCAAGTAAATCCTTACTTAGAATCAGTACAACAAAGACAAGGATTATATGCTTTTAAAGTAGTAATGAATGAAACAAACAACACACCAGATGTTGTTGATAGAAATGAAATGGTAGGTCAAATTTTCCTCCAACCAACTAAAACAGCTGAATTCATAATTCTTGACTTTAATGTTTTACCTACTGGAGTTGAATTTCCATCATAAAAACTAAAAAATAGAATATTTATAATAAAGAATAAATAATTAAATAAAATGGCAGTATTAGACCCAAACGAAATATTTTACACAGCTTTTGAGCCAAAGCAACAAAATAGATTTATCTTATACGTTGATGGAATACCTTCTTACCAAGTTAAGGGAGTTGGAGCTGTATCATTAACTCAAGGAACAGTTCAACTTAACCACATTAACGTTGCAAGATACGTAAAAGGAAAAACTCTTTGGAATACAATTTCATTGACACTTTTCGATCCAATTACACCGTCAGGGGCTCAAGCGGTAATGGAATGGGTTAGATTGCATCATGAATCAGTAACTGGTAGAGATGGTTATAGTGATTTCTATAAAAAAGATCTTACTTTCAATGTATTAGGACCAGTAGGTGATATAGTTTCTGAATGGATTATTAAAGGAGCATTAATTACTGAAGCAGGATTCGGTGATTATAACTGGGATAATGAAAATGCAGCTCAGGAATTAGAAATAACTGTTCAACCTGATTATTGTATTTTAAATTTCTAAAATACTTATTAAATATTTTAAAAATAGCTTGGCTTTGCCAAGCTTTTTTTTTATATTAATATGTATTATAAACGTTATTAAATAAAGACTATGGCTGAATTTAAATTTCCAACCGAGGAGGTAGAATTACCTTCAAAAGGTTTATTTTATCCTAAAGACCACCCTTTATCAAGTGGCAAAATTGAAATAAAATATATGACCGCTAAGGAAGAAGATATCCTATCTAATCAATCTTATATTGCTAAAGGTATTGTATTAGATAAATTATTAGATTCTGTAATTATTAATAAAGATATAAAACATCGAGATCTAGTAGTAGGTGATAAAAATGCAGTATTAATTGCTACTAGAATTTTAGGTTATGGAAAAGAATATAATTTTAAATTTGAAGGTATTGATAGATCAATAGATTTAACTACTCTAGAAAATAAAAATTTTGACCCATCAGAAATGGTAGGTGGGGAAAATAAATTTTCTTATACATTACCCCATTCTGATATAGCAGTTACCTTTAAAATACTTACAGGGCATGATGAAGTAAAAATTGATAAAGAAATTCAAGGATTAAAAAAAATAAATAAGGATGCTAGTCCTGATTTATCTACTCGTTTAAAATACATTATAACCTCTGTAGATGGAGATGAGGATTCCAAAAATATAAGAAACTTCGTTGATAATGCACTTTTAGCTAGAGATTCAAGAGCACTAAGAACTAAAATTAGAGAAGTTCAACCTGACGTAGAATTAGAAGTTACGTTGGACGATGGAAAGGAGGTAGTTGTGCCCATAGGGCTTAACTTTTTTTGGCCTGACATCTAATACAGCTGCTCAAGTTAGAATAAATTTATTTAAACATATACATCAAATAGTTTTTCATGGTAAAGGAGGATATGATTACCATACTGTTTATAATCTTCCTGTTTGGTTAAGAAAATTTACATTTAGTGAAATTAATAACCATTATGAAGCGGAAAAGAAAGAATATGAAAAAGCTTCGGAAGGTAAAGGTAAACAAACATTAGTAAATTCAGATGGAAGAATTAATACCCCTGAATTTATGAAAGCTTCTAAACAATATAAACAAGCGGAAAAAAATTTAAAAAAATTCAAGGGTAAAACAGGTTTTAAGTAATAATATTTATAATAAAACCTATTAATGGCCAGACCTTCTAAAGACAGAATTGAGGATTTATTGAAACAGAATAAGTTATCTGATGACCAGTTAACTAAATTTCAAAGACTATACGATCAGTTAATAAAAAATAATGGTACAGCGGCAGAATTCCAAAATCTGTTGGGTGATATCCTTCTTGCAGTTGACAAAATTTCTGATTCAGCCGATTTTGTTGCGAAATCTTTTAATGATACTTTAAATGAAAACCGAAAAATAGTTGGAAGTTTATTAAAACAAAAAAAAGCCCTTAAAGGTATTGAAGGAATTGCTTCTAAAGTACAAAGTATTAGATTAGGTGAGAGTGATGCCTCAGTTAAAACCCTTGAAGCTGATTTAGAAATTTTAGAACAAAGAAGAGAATTATTAAGAATAGCATCACTTGGTAATGATATAGAAGAGGATAAAAGGCAAGAAATTTTAGCACAAGTAGAAGCTGCGGATGAAGCAATTGCGGCTCAAAAAGAATTAGTTGAAGTATCTAAGCGAGTTAAAAATGAATTAGGTTTTACAGGTAGTATTCTTCAAGGTTTTGAAAATTTAATTCAAAAAGCGGGGTTTGGTAAAATTGGTGTTGGAGATGCAATTGCTGAAACTCAAAAACTAGCACAATTAGCAGATGCCACAGGACAAAAGTTTAATTCATTAAGCACTTTTGCCGGTATATTAAAAAATAATATAATGGCATCATTTAGTCCTTTAAAAATTCTTGAAGTAGTTTCATCTTTAATTTTATCAACTTTTTTTGATTTAGATAAAAGTACTGGTAAATTAGCTAAAAATCTAGGAATGAGTTATGATGAAGCTAAAGCAATTAAAAAAGAATTTACTGGTATTTCTGAGGATGCGGATAATATTTTTATAACTACTAAAAGTTTAACAGCAACTTTTGAAAATTTATCTACTAGATTTGGAGTTACTGCTGGTTTTAGTGAAGAATTGCTAAAGTCCCAAACTGAATTAGTTAAACAAGCAGGCTACTCAGAAGAATCAGCTGCTGAAATTGCAAAATTTTCTTTATTAACTGATAAAACTAGTAAAGATATTACCGCTTCGGCTCTTGGTACTGTTAAAGCTCTTAACATGCAGGAAGGGCTTACTTTAAATGAAAAAGCTATTTTAGAGGATGTATTAAAAACTTCATCTGCTATACAATTAAGTTTTAATAATTCTGTTGATGATTTAGCTGCAGCCGGATTTGAGGCAAAGAAATTGGGATTAAATTTAGATCAAGTAGATGCTATAGCTGCAAGTCTATTAGATTTTGAAAGTTCTATTGCTAGTGAGCTAGAAGCTGAATTATTATTAGGTAAAAATATAAATTTAGAAAAAGCAAGACAAGCGGCTTTGGATAATGATTTAGCAACAGTAGCTAAAGAAGTTGCAGATCAAGTTGGTACATCAGCCGAATTTGCACAAATGAATAGAATTCAACAGGAAGCAATAGCAAAATCTGTTGGGTTATCTAGGGAAGACTTAGCTAAATCTTTACAGGAACAAGAAGCAATTGCTAAATTAGGAGGTGATGCAGCCTCTTCACAAGAAGCTTACAATAAATTAGTTGAACAAGGATTATCTGATGAACAAATAGCTAAAAAATTAGGTGATGAAAGATTAGCTTCTCAATTAAAAGCAAATTCAGTACAAGAAAGATTTGCAGCTTCTGTAGAACAGGCAAAGGAAGTTTTTGTTGAAATTTCAACTGTATTACTCCCAGTTTTTAATGGTATAGCAAATGCTGTAGCTTCTATGGCAAAATTAATACCCCAAGCTAGTACTTTACTTGGTATTGTTGGGGGTATTTATAGTGTTAATCTATTAAATACAGGATTAAATAAATTAAATGCATTTTTAGAAGCTAAAAAAACTAAAGAAATAATAAAACAAGAAACCATTGCTGGATCGCTTTTAGCTTTAACAGGACTTCAAAATGCGGCTATGCTGTATCAATCTAGTGTTGCCCAAGGAATTGGAAAAACTCAAGCTTTTATTTTAGCTTTAGAACAAACAAAATTAGGTGCTTTTATAAGAAATATTGGAGCTATGACAATACAACTTGGAGTTCAGTTAGGACTTGCAAGTGCTGCACTAGCAACTAATGCCGCTATTACTTTTGGTGTTGGTGTTGCAGTCGCATTAGCAGCAGCAGCTATAGGTTTTGCAGCAGTAAAAGCAATGACCAAAGTTGATGATATGATGTCTCCTGGTTCTGGTATGGCAGGTTATGGTGATAGAGTACTCACCGCACCAGAAGGTTCTTTTGCTTTAAATAATAGAGATACTGTTATAGCAGGTACTAATTTAGGTGGGGGTGGAAATTCGGAAACCAATAAATTATTATCCACATTAGTAAGGCAAAACGCTAAAAAACCTGAAATATCTCCAGTAGGTTTATATAGTGTTCAATAATATAATATTTATAATAAAATAATTTAATCATGAGTGTAAAAGAAAAATTATTAGCGGGTGATTCTAGTTTAACTGGTTTAAATGGTGCTGTACCGGAAGTTGTTGACCAACAATTATCAACTTTACATAATGAGTATTCTTTAAACGGAAGACCAAATAAGAATAACTTACCTAATCCTACATCATTAGCTTATAAAGTTAAAGAAGATAGAAAATATCTTAATAACTTACCTAAGTAGTAGATGGGATTAGTAGATTTAAGAACAGATCTTAAATCAATTAGATTTGGTAAGGATACTGTAGGTGGTGGCAATAGCAACCAACCCTATATTGTAAGAGATATTCCTGAAAGTTTTCAAGATGTAGGGCGAACAGGAGGACCTGATTTCTTACTAAGAGGGGGTACGCTACTTCCTAGAAGAGTAATTAATGACACTTCTAGAATGGTACAAATGTTATTTGATTTTAAATCAATTAACGGTCCTTTATTTATAGCCAAACAAAATGTTCTTTCCCTTACAAATGTAAATACAGCAGTTGGTTACGAATCATTTACCGAAGAAGAAGATCAAAGTGGTGGTTCTGCAGTAGGAAATTTTATCAGAAATAATTTAGCTTTAAATCAAGGAATTTTTACTCCGGCTTCTACTATTGCATCTACTGTTGGAAATCCATTTGGTATTCATCCAAACAAACAAGGTTTAAATCCTTTTAACCCAAATCTTAATTCTGCCCCAGGAGATGTTGAAATAAACCCACCGGGTTTAACTTTACCTACTTATATTCAAATAATTGATGGGGGTGCAGATGGTAAAAAAAGTAGATTACTTAATTTTTTACCTAAAATAAATGAAAAACCAAGCTCAAATAATTCCGGAGGAAATATTCTTTATGAATATACGGGAGGACCAGGGGCAACTTTAGGTGTTGGTAAAACAGTTATTAGTATGCTTAATGACCAAAGAACGGGTATTAATAATCCTTTATTTGCAAATTCAGTTGCTACAACAACTACAGGATCTTTTAATGTACCAGGCATTTTTGGTAGTCCTTCGTTTGATGTTGATACTTTAGCTTATAATTCAAATAATGTTAAAGTAGTCCCAGCTACTAAAAAAACAACAGATAGTAATATTACTGAATTAATTAGTAATAATCTTAAGTTTAGAACAGGTGGTGGTGCAGCTTATTTTGCAAATAATGATATTAATGGTATTCCAGATTATACTAGTGCTTTTCTCAGTAATGGTACTTTAAAAATCTTTAACATATATGAATCTAATGATAATGACTTTAGTTTAGAAACTAAAATTGATAATCAAGCATTTAAAAGTGGTATTAACAATAGACAACAAATTTCTACTTTTACTCAACGACAAATAATTGATAAAGTTCCAACAAGTAAAGATGCTGAATTTAATAAACCTAATTTTGAATCAGAAATTACAGATGTTGAAAATAATCCATTAATCCCTAATTCACCTGATTATGTTACACAAAACATTGAAAATAGAGTTAATTTAGGTAATCCGGGAAGAAAAGGCAATTTAAAAAGTTATACATTTGGTAAAAATGGAACATCAAATGACCCCAATAATGAAAATAGTGTTATTTTAAAACCAATGGATAGAATAACAGGTATGCCACTTTATAAATCTAGTGGGGTTATTCAAGATGAAATTAAAAATGATTTAGTAAAATTTAGGATAGGTGTTATTGATAATGATAATCCATTAGAAAAAACCTATATACATTTTAGAGCTTTTATTAACAGTTTAAGTGATTCTTATTCATCAGATTGGGAATCTCAAAAATTTATGGGTCGTTCTGAAAATTTTTATAAATATCAGGGATTTGATAGACAGGTAAGTATTGATTGGACAGTAGCAGCTCAATCTAAACAAGAACTAATTCCAATGTATCAAAAACTAAATTATTTAGCTTCATCTTTAGCTGGAGATTATTCAGAGGCTGGCTTTATGAGAGGTAATTTAGTAACTTTAACTATGGGTGGTTGGTTTTATGAACAACCAGGTTTAGTAACTGGTTTAAGTTTAGATGTACCCAATGATTCTCCTTGGGAAATCAGTATAAATGATACAGGGGGCAGTGATTCAACTGTTAAGGAATTACCTATGATAATAAACGTATCAGGTTTTAACTTTATTCCTATACATGAATTTGTTCCTAGAGTTCAACAAAACTCATTTAATAATTCAACTTTTGATGGCGCAGGAGCCAATTGGATTGAATCATATGGAAGAGAAAGATATTTAGCTTTAAATAATGGTAAAAGTAATAATTATGACGTTGGAAAAGATGGATTTAATTATTCACCACAAAAACCACAATCGTAATGGGAAGATATACACAAACACCAATTTTTAAAAGTAATGTTGAGTATAAAACAGCACCTAATAAAAGATATTATGGTACAACTAAATATCCAGAAATTCCTTTAAATTTTGAAGATATTTACGTTTATGCTGAACAGGGTGATAGATTCGACGTTTTAGCTCAAGAATATTATGGTGATTCTAAATTATGGTGGGTTATTTCTAGTGCTAATAATTCACTTAATCAAGGTTCATATTTTATTACTCCAGGTGTTCAAATAAGAATCCCTTCACAAATAGGTTCAATTTTATCCGATTTCAATGAACTAAATGATTACTAAAAGTTATGACTGGGAATATAATAGGAGAAGGTTTTAGTGAAAAACTAAAAAGAGAAATAACAAGAAGACAAAAAGTACACGGTAGTGGGTTTTCTTCTAAAAGGTCTATTAATCAAATCCAATATTTAAATAATAGAAATGCTTGGTTAAAAATGGCCTCATCAGTTTATGTAGTAGGTGATCAAACTAATCGGGATTTTAGGTATGACGGAGAAAATGAATCTGGTGGACTTATTTCTGCTGATACTAATAGAGATGGAATTTTTGATGGAGTTGAAAGATTAAAGGCAATTGGTATTTCTGATCCCCAAAATTTTGTTGGTAATCAATTAGCTGAAAAAACTGTTTTATTTAACACACTACAAGGGGCTCAATTTAATAGTGATGGGACATTTAAATCCTATAAAACTAGATCCGGTGTTTCAAAATCAAATTCACTTTGGAATGGGAATAATTCTTATGGTTTAGGGGGCACTGATTATGGTTTATCACCAGCTCCTGGTTTATTAGGTGCTGATATTAAATGTATTAACCGTGGTTCTATTAGAGAAGCTAAAGTTACAATTAAAGCTTATAATAAATTTCAATTTGAATTATTAGAGCTTGTTTATTTAAGATTAGGTTATTCCGTAATGTTAGAATGGGGATTTGATAAATACATTGATGAAAATCAACAAATTCAAAATGTTGGAAATACTCTAATTGAAAATGATTGGTTTAAAAATCAAGTATCTAATATTGCTATGTATTCTCAAATTGAATATTATAGAGGAATATATAATTTTCATTATGATGCTTTTTATGGTAAAGTAGTTAATTTTGATTGGGAATTTAATTCTGATGGAACTTATAATATAACTTTAAAATTAATTACAAGAGGAGATGTAATTGAATCATTAACAGCAAGGAATAAAGTTCTCTCCATTACCCCAGAAGATATTGAAGATGACATTAATCGCCAATCAGGTTTTTTTACAAGAGATACTGGTGTAGGTAAAATTCCCGAATCTACTATAGTTGGTGTTGCAGGTGATTCTAAATTAGGTTTAACACTTTATGAATTAGTTAGAGATAAAGCATGGGCAGAAAGAATCGAAGGTGATACTGTTAGAGGTAATTTCTTTTCTTGGGAAAATTCTAGAGAGCATTATGATCAAAATTATCCAAATATTGACCTTCCGGACTATAATTATTTTATGACTTTTGGTAAGTTATTAGAATATTGTGAAACTAAACTCCAACCAATTATTGCAAAACCTACCCCAGAACCAGCGGCTCTACTATTTAAAAGACGAGAAAATGAAATGCTTTGTTCAACTTATCCTAATATTATATCTTTGGATCCTAAAGTTTGTTTAATTAAACCCCAAATATATCAAACAGCAGATAATAATATAGTTGAATTAGAATATCCTGATTATCTTAGAGATTTAAAAGAATTTACTCACAATGATGGTGATGTTTATTATGGTAAATTAATGAATATTTACATTAATTTTGAATTTATAGCTGAGTGTTTGCAGGGGGTTGATGATGAAGGTGAATTATCTATTTTTGGGTTTTTAGAACAAATAACTACTGGGATAAATAAATCTTTAGGAAATGTAGTAAATCTAGAAGCCGTGATAACTGAAGATGTAATTGTTACAATAATTGATCAAAATGCAATTCCAGGTTTAGTTAAACCTCCAGAACCAACAATTAATTTATATGGTTCACTTATATCAGGATCTAATTCTACTTCTAATTTTGTTACTGATGTTAATTTTAAAACTGAAATAACCCCAGACCTTGCAACTCAAATTACTATTGGTGCAACAGCGGGGGGGAATGCTACTAAAAATTATGATGCAACGGCTTTTTCAAATTGGAATAAGGGACTAATTGATAGACAAAATCCTTCTTTTATTGATACTCCAGGAATAGATGAAACAAATGAAGGCACAGAAGAACAGGATGCTGCTTGGGATGCTGGTACACCAGTTGGTGATTTTACAAAAAAGATTAATATTCGAATAAGTGGTAATGAAGATCAAGAATCGGCTTATGAAGAAAATAAAAATGTTACATATAAAGGAATTCGTTTACCTAATGTAGAATATTCAACATTTCTTACAATTGCAAATGGAATAGATTATGGACAAAGGGTGATTAAATCTCTTCTTACACCCATTACTAGAGGACTTTCTTTATTAGACAGTATTTTTTATAATGTTGAAAAACAGTATTCAACTAATTTTCAATTATATATTGTAAGAGCATTTGGGGGAAAAGCAAATGTAGAAACAGATAATGGAAATACAAAATTAATTAAAGTTAAAACAAAAAACGCACTATACACTCAACTATCTGATGATTTTGTATCTCAAGGACATCAATCTTTTAAAGGATATGTAAATTTAAATAATCAAAAATTATTTAAAGAAAGAGGACAACCCTCTTCTCAAATTGGTTTTTTACCATTAAAATTAGGGTTTACAACTGAAGGAATCTCAGGAGTTAAAATTTATAATGGTTTTAAATCCCAAACATCTTTTTTACCCTATCAATATGATAAAGCAGTTAGATTTATAATTGATCAAGTTGATCATAAAATTGAAAATAATAATTGGACAACTAACTTAGGTTGCCTTTCTGTTCCCCTTTTTGATGAAAATTCGGTTTCTCCTTTTGAAAATAAACAACAAGTTGCTAGTGATGCAGATGGGAACCCACAATTACTTGTAGATAGAGGCCCTAATAATGCTTCTGGACCTTTAGATAGGGATGGAATATTAACTGATGATCCTTTAAAAATTATAGATAAAAGAGCAGTTAATGGAGTACCAGTAAATCCTAGTACTTATAGAAAAGAAATATCAATTGATACGGCTGTAAGTTATATAAATATCCATGCTCAAAATCAATTTAGACAATTTTATAATAATTTAAAAAATGAGGGCTATGATTCTTATGTAATTAAAATTAATGCAGTATATAGATCTTTCCAAAGATCAGTTGAACTTAAAGAACAAGATTCTAGAAACGCATCTCCTGGAAAATCAGTCCATAATTATGCAGCGGGTGTTGACTTTAATGTTGTAGATTCTTACGGTAGACAATTAGAGAAAGCCGATTATGATCCATGGATTGAACAAGGTATTGTAGCTCAAGCAGAAAAAGTTGGAATTAAATGGGGAGGTTATTTTGCGGGGTATAGAGATTCCGTCCATTTTTATGTTGACTTTAATAGAAATACAGCTTTACAAAACGCTGCAGCTGATAATCCTGGTATACCACAAAGAGATTGGGACACTAGAAATACTGAATTGAACTAATGTATTATCCAAAATCACAAATATTAGAAAACCAATATGCTAATCCAGGTGAATTATATGATTCATCAACAGGAAAGGAATATGTGGGACCCTATTATAAAACTTCTGATAATTCTTATTTTACTGGTAAAAACCCCCAAGATTTACCTAATAATGAATTAAAAACTGTTAAACCACCTGAAAAATCAACTGATAGTGAACCACTCCCAGAATCCTACTATATAATTGATAATGAATATTATTATGCTAAAGGATATGGACTTAATAGATTAGCACCCAGACCACCTAAATCAACATTTCCTACACCAACGGAATCAGATTATACAACAGGTGAATTTAATCGATATTTTTTAAAAAAATCTAATGAAAGTATTTATTTAGAAGTAAGCCAAGATGAATATGAATTATTTAAACAACGAGATTTAGCTGTACAATATGATAATTATGTTCCATTATTTTTAAATTGGCAACTAACAGGAAAATTAAAAGAAGTATACCAAACAAACCTAAAATTAGTAGGACTAGCAGAACAAAGAAATAATATTTTTGGTTTTGTAAAATATTTTAGAGGTAGATTTAGTCAATTTTTTAGATATACTCCTGGTGAAAACCTTTATACAGATGGATCCGAATTTAAAAATCAAAGTACAGGAGAATTATATATAGGTCTTTATCATGTTCACCCTAGTAAAGGCCCTATGGTTGGCGCAACTCATGTTTCTTCACCTCATGATTATTTGATACCTTTAAGTGGTTCTTTTGAACAAATTGAAACTGAGATTGCGCGACAACCTGTTACTTATAGAAGAGGTGGAGGATCAAGTGGAGGTTACTAGATTCTTTATTATATTATAGTAGTAAAAAGGTTATTTATGTATTGGTTAATAGAGGAGGGAGACCAACTCGAGGTTTTGTTAAATAGTGGTTATAAAGAAGCATATATTGATGTAATTCCTAGTAGTCATAATGTACATCCCGTGCAAAATAACGTTAGTTTGGTGTATTTTAGACCAATTAACGCGCATAAAGGCTATATGATATGTGTTACACATAGCGAAACACTAGGTGTGTCAAAAACGAGTATAGACCGATTATTAGAAAAATTTAAGGTTTTATATTGTAGGGATAAGAAGGAATTATTACACTATTTTCCGCTAAAAACTCTTGTTGACATAAACATATTCCCTAATACGTATATACAAGAATTAACTAATACACATGATATTTTTTACTATAAACATAAGGATAAACCTAATGTAAATGAAATGATACCGGTAGTTAAACACTATGAAATGTGTGAAGATTACTTTAATTATCAATACGAAAGATATAAAAACCAAAAACCAACTAAATATGCAGAGTTCTATAACAGTAGAGTATCCGTGGTATTCAACGCTATCGAGCGAAGTGGATTACGAGTACACGTACCTAGATTCCAAGAGCACTTTCATCCCATTGATAGTGAACGAGTCTACAGTCAGTACAACTTAAAAACACTAACCACTAGACCAAGTAATAAATTTAAAGGAGTAAATTATGCAGCACTTAACAAGGAAAATGGATGTAGAAAATCATTTATTTCAGATAATGATATTTTGTATGAAATTGATATTAGCGCTTATCATCCTAGCTTGTCTTGTCGCCTCATTGATTATAATTTTCCCACTGTGGATATTCACGATCATATGGCGAAACTTTATGGGGTAAGCTATGCTAAATCAAAAGAATTAACATTTAAACAATTATACGGAGGTGTATTTAAACAATACGAGCATCTGGAATACTTTAAAAAAATAAAAAAGTATATACATAATATGTGGCACGATTTTTATGGAGGAGAGGAGATTGTGTGTCCTGTTTCAAATTTTATTTATCAAAAAGATTACTATAAGGAAATGAATCCTCAAAAGTTATTTAATTATTTGTTACAAAACTTGGAAACGTCAATGAACGTTTGTATACTATGGGATATACTTTGTATATTAAGAGGTAAAAAAACAAAGCTAATATTATATACTTATGATTCGTTTTTGTTTGATTTCTCTTTAGAGGAAGAAGAGGTTATGGAAAAAATTAAAGATATTTTTAAAAAATATAAATTTAACATTAAAATAAAACAAGGTTATGATTACGACTTTAGATAGTACTACAAATACGTATAACGCGAACTATGATGTGATTACATCCATCAAAAACCTTAGTGATTTGAATAATAAACTATTCTGTACTTTTACTGATATAGATAATTTAGATGCTCTTTTAGAAGAAATTAAAAGCAAGTATACAATTATTTATAATAAGCTATTTGTTTTAGAAATAGTTGGTAAAGACGAGTTTGTTATTACTTATAACGTTGATCAAGGTAATGTTCATACTATCCCTGATAACACTATTCTAGTCCATAGAAAAAAGGAATCTAATACCTTATATACTATTAATGCTTTAAATGAATTAATAAAAAAACTTAATGGGGGAGTTGTTGATTCATCATACCAGGTGAATTGGCAGCATTATAAAAATTGTATTTTATTGACTCAACATAATGAGTTAAATCAATTGAATACAAAAATTTATAAAATAATTGAACTATAGTTTGGCCCCCCAAATTTTAGTTCGTATATTATAGTTACATAAAAAAAAGTTATAAAATTATGGATTTATCAATGCTTAAACAGAAGTTGGACACGCTCCAACAAAAACAATCCACTGGTCAAAAAAGAGATTATAGTTTGACATTTTGGAGACCTACTGTAGGTAAACAACAGGTTAGGATAGTACCTAGTGCTTTTAATCCTAAGAACCCATTTACGGAACTTAAGTTCTATTATGGTATTACAAATAAAGTTATGATTTCCCCACTTAATTTCGGTGAAAAAGATCCAATTGCTTTATTTGCGGGCAAACTTAGAGAAGAATATAATAAAGAAAATTATGTTCTAGCTAAAAAGTTAGACCCAAAAACAAGGATATTTGTCCCTGTTATCGTTAGAGGAGAGGAGGATAAAGGAGTTCGATTATGGCAGTTTGGGAAGCTGATTTATGAAGAATTACTTTCATTAGCTGTAGATGAAGAAATTGGTGATTATACTGATATTGCTTCTGGTAGAGACCTTACTATTGAAACTGTAGGTCCTGAATCTACTGGTACAAATTATAATAAATCATCAGTTAGAGTTAGATTAAAACAAACTCCACTTAGTTCCGACTCCGCATTAGTAGAAAAATGGACTAAAGAACAACCAGACCCAAATGCTGAATTTAAAAGGTTTACATTTGATGAAATGAAGTCTGCACTAGAAAAATGGTTAGCACCTGAAGATGCAGTTGAGGAAGGAGATATTATCTCTGAACCAGCTGAAGGATTTGATAACACTGCTCAACCTGCTCCTAGTAAGTTTTCTTTAGATACTTCTAAAGCCAAAGAAAATAAAAGTGATAAATTTGATTCTTTATTTGATGATAATCAAGTAGAAGATAAACATGACGATTTACCCTTTTAAATATGGCGAGACAGAAGAAATCATTATCGGCAGCAGTCTCTAAGGAAATTAAAAGTAAATTTGATTTAAATGCCTTTAAAAATAAAAAAGGTTTAGATAAAAACATCAAATTTAAAGATCAGGAATGGATCCCATTATCTAAGGCGTTTCAAGACGTTACATCTGTTCCTGGTATTCCTATGGGTCATATTGTGTTACTAAGAGGACACTCCGATACAGGAAAAACTACAGCAATGATAGAAGCTGCAGTGTCAGCCCAGAAAAAGCAAATCCTACCCGTTTTTATTATTACTGAGATGAAATGGAATTGGGAACATGCTATTCAAATGGGCCTAGATATAAATGTTACTAAAGATGAAAATGGTGAAATTATCGATTATGATGGTAATTTTATTTATGTTGATAGAGAAACTATTAATTCAATAGAAGATGTAGCTGGATTTATTTTAGATTTAATGGA
>VTLG01011383.1_pt1 | contig 23154 bp, 12 predicted proteins | sample 4694571 | NCBI WGS metagenome assembly VTLG01 (sample SAMN12604809, study PRJNA352737) | marine metagenome | biome: ENVO:00000447; feature: ENVO:00000209|ENVO:00000569|ENVO:01000036; material: ENVO:00002151; isolation source: viral sequences binned using virsorter ...
ATGACGTTGGGCATACCTACGTCTACTTTTGGTGTTTGCCAATCCCTTGATTTAAACTTAATCGCCGGTAACCGGATATTAGGTATTGTAAACAACCTTTTCAAAAACTTCATTCATAGTTCCCCCTTAGTCATTATAATTGCCATACTGTCTATTATCTGAATAACCAGATTTCCCCATGTCTTCTAGCACTTTATTAAAGCTCATGTGGTCAGACATTATAGTTCTCATTTCATTCTCGATAATAGCATCTTTAGTCTCTAAGTCAGCTACCTTATCTTCAAGTTCTTCAACGGCTTCTTCAAGATCAGATGCGTCAAACTCTTCAGCCATAGCAATCTTTTCCTTGAGTGCTTCGATGTCGTTTTGTAACACTGCGACATCAACAGTGGTTTTTTCTTCTTGAATAGTGTCAACAGTGGTACTAAGGTTTCCAACTGTTGAATCGAGCTGTGCAACATACCAGATTATTCCAAAGGCTTGGGCGATTATTGCAACGACAATACCAATAGATACTTTTATATTGCTGAAGTCCATTGCACTTACTTGCCTTTTTTCTTGCCTTTCGCTACTTTGGCATTGATAACACGGTCAAAAGAATCTGCTCGCATCTGAGCAATTTTCTCAGTTGATGCGCTTCTTGTGCCATCAATTTTATTACGTTGTTCAGCCATGTGTTTAGCACGTAGATCTGTGATATATCTATCTTGTGCTTTGCGCTGTTCTGAAGTTTCAGACATAAGTATATCCTCCGATTATTTCCGGTATCTTATCATTTTCATTATAACAAATTAGAGTGCTTTTGTCAATAGATATTGTGCTCTACGCTCGGCGGCAGCGGTCTGTTCTTTAGCACCATCTGGTGCATAATCTAGAACGTAGTGTGGAAGAGCAGAGGTTCGGCCCATCACTGATTGACAGCCTTTGTATTCATCTAAGTAACGGTATCGAGCACACATAAGACAAACGATGCGATTCTCCGCATGTATCATAAACATACCTTGGTTGTTGTAACTCATATGTCCGGGCTCAAATACAAGATGGCCTTCACAATTTGGACAAATATTTTCTTTCATGAACACTACTGTACCATATTCTCTGCAGCGCCTCTTGCTCCACCTTTTTTATTCTTTGATATAAAGTTAGGTTCAAAGGCGGGTCCAAAAATATCTTCTTGTTCTACTTCTGTTTTCACATGATCATTTAAATAATCATCTGTAACTTGTTTTCGTCTTGCATTATACGAACTGCCTTTATCGAAAGCATACCCCGCGTTAGGGTCATAAGAGAATCCACTAAGTCCCTCAAATTTTTCTGCTGTTTTTTCTGAAAGATCGTGCTGAGACTCCATTAACCTTTTCCAACGAGGTCTTACACCCTCCATGCCTTCTTGTGTAGAATTAAGATTTATTAGGGTATTCTGATAAGTTTTTGCAGAGGTATTACCACCGCTTGTATTTTTAGTAGGGTCTAGGTACCATTCTTTTAGATGTGTTCCTCTACCCTCTAAATTTTCAGTTCTGACATGTGAAGTCCAATTAAACCATTTATCTTTACCATCAGCAGTTACTTCATCTTCATAAATATGAAGAGCGACCTTAGCGTTATTCACTGGGTCTAGTATGTAATTTTCACTATTTGGATCAGCCCAATCATCACCCAGTATTTCTATAAAGTTTATTGTATGAATATCTGGTCTTATTTGGAAAACACCATAGGATGCATCTCCTGTATAATCTCTAGTAACATCTGCGGCATGGCTTGATTCTAGAAAAGCTATTTCGTAAGCCTTTTCTAGTAAATGCTTAGGCCATCCAGCTTGGAGTAAGATGTCATACATCTTCTGATCTGATAAATAATTTTTTGCCTCAGATAGAGTAACAGGGGGTAGTAAGTCTGATTGCATAGTCATTAATTACATCTTACTCTACTTTGATAAATTTGTCAACATCTTCTATCTTAGGTAGCTTAACTTCATCTAGCCACTGTGTCATGTTCATTTTGTTGTGTTCATTCATATAAGCCATTCCGTACAATAAAGCAGCTTCAAAGGTATCTCTATATGATTCTCCCATAAGTTCAGACATTGTACTCAAAAGCATTGAAGTTGAACGGTGTATGTGTACTCTTTTGTGTACCATATCTTTATAACTAATTCTAGGCATTGACAGTACTCCAATCTTGTGTTACCATAAAAGTATATCATAACCGGCACACTTATGCAAATGGAGTATAAATGCCAGCTAATTCGTTACTTGCATTAACTCAGATGATGGACGATGATACAGATCTCGACCATTCTGAAATGAACATAGAGTCTTTAATAACTCCTAATCCTCTTATAGGAGCAGGTGGTTTGATTGAATCTCTAAGTGCAACTCAAGAGCAATTCCTAGTAGGTAAACTATACGGGTTGTCTGATAAACAAGCAGCTGAAGCATCTAGTATATCTCCTGCAACAGCTTACTCGTGGAAACAACATAATAAAGACTTTCGTATTGTGTATGAACAAGTTACTACGAATCCTGTGATTATGGCCGCAGAGGTGACAGCATTTGGATTAGCTAAAGCAATACATAAACTTGTACTTATGTTAGACCATACAAATGTACGTGTGGTACAATACGCAATAGATCGCCTAATTGATTTAGGTGGAGTAAATAAGAGTCGAGTGGAGGTAACACATAAGAGTGGTAACACAGGCGACCTCGATGAGATCCTCGAAAGACTTGAAGAAAGACGAGCTGAATCAGAAGGAACAGTTGGAGGAGATTCTCAAGTGTAAGGAAGATATTGCGTATTTTCTTGAAACATATTGTGAAATCAACGACCCGCAAACTTTTGAAACATTTCCGTTTAAACTTTGGGACTTTCAAAAAGAACTACTAAACACCTTTCAAAAGAGTGATAGAGTTATCGTACTTAAAGGGCGACAATTAGGTGTATCTTGGTGTGCATCTTCTTATGCACTACATAAAGCTCTGTTTTATAATAACGCAAACGTACTTATGCTATCTAAACGAGAAGATGAAGCGCAAAAACTTCTACTAAAGGTGAAGTTCCAATACTCACGATTACCCCAGTGGATACGAAAATGGCGACCACTGATTAATGATAATAAAAAAGAAATAGAATTCGAGCAGCGTAATGCTAAGGGGAACGTGACACATCATTCTTCTGTATTTGCATTACCGGCTACTGAAGACGCGGGACGTTCGGAAACTGCATCTGTAGTTATCGCAGATGAGTGGGCGTTCCATCCACATGCTGAAAAAAACTGGGCTGCCTTGTCACCAACAATTGATGCGGGCGGTCAGTTCATCGGGGTTAGCACTGCAAATGGGTTAGGGAATTTCTACTATAAAATGTGGAAGGGTGCAGAGGCAAATGATAATGGTTTTGAAGGAGTGTTCCTCCCATACCATTTACGACCGGGAAGAGACGGTGATTGGTATGAAGAAAAGAAAGCTAGTTATACGGATGAGAAGCTTTTTCAACAAGAATACCCACAAAGTCCTTTGGAAGCTTTCATTACTACAGGGGGTTGCATTTTTGACTTAGATGGGTTACAATATATAGCAGAGACCTATTGTAGGGAACCTTTGTCTTTAGCCGATTTATCTGCAAGAAATGGATACTTACAAGATCTTCAACAGGGTTGGCCGGAACTAAAAGTGTGGTCAACGCCTAGAGTAGGGCAAGGCTTTATAATTGGAGCAGACCCTGCAGGTGGTGAGCCTAACGGAGATTTATCAGTGGCACAAATAATTGATGCTGCAACTGGTGAACAATACGCAAGTATCGCAGGTAGATATGACCCCGATACTTTTGCAGGACTTCTTGCAGCGTTAGGCCGATGTTTCAATCGCGCATTGCTAGCTGTGGAAAGAAATAACCACGGCTACGCAGTGCTATCTGCATTGAAGAATGTCTTTGATTATGGAAATGTCTTTGTTTATAAAAAAGATAAAAAAACAGGGGATGGGGATAACAAAGAAGGTTGGCCTACAAATTCAAAAACAAAAGCAATAATGGAAAGCAGACTACAAACTGAGATTGCTCAACGTAGTTTAACAGCTCGAGATATGGACTTTGTATATGAGGCTCAGTCTTATATTAGAAAAGGGCAAAAAACAGGTGCAGACGGTACAGGGCATGATGATCGTGTAAGTAGTATGGGAGTTGCATTAATGGCTAAAGAGTTATCAGCCATTGCGAGTAGAGGAAGACCAAGACGAAAGCAAACCATAAAGAAGCACTTTAATACGAGGCATTTATAATGAGAGAAGTTTTATACGCTAGGGGACTCGACACTGGAGAAGGTGAAGCTGAGATTCTCGCCAATCAAGAACGCGATGAAAAGTTCTTAGAAAGAATGATGTCGGACCTAAAGTGGGCAAGAAGCTTTTATTTTGAAAGAGACGAAGAGTTCGATAGACAAGAAAAGTTCTATTACCGAGATCACTACGATAGGTCTGTCCCTAAAACGGCAGACGTTCCTCCTTCTGAACAGATTGATAATTCTACAAATATTGAAAATGAACACCTAGTCACACTTAATATCCCTTTTTCTTCTGTGCAACGTGCACATACTATGATGACAGGAGAAGATCCTATCATTGAAGTACTCTCTAGTTCTTCTCGTGCAGATAAAGTAGTAAAGATGCTACATAGTGTTTATCAACTTAATACTCGTAAATGGGGTTCTAATCCTGTACATGATGCAGTATTTAACCAATTACTGTATGGGTGGGGAGTACTACGTACTACATGGTCCCGTAATCAATACGCTGATGAAGATGCAGAGTTTCTAGGTGACCGACCTATGTACCATTTTCCAATTGAAATTAAGAGCATAAACCCACGAGAAGTTTACCCTATAGCAGGGGGAACACATGAACAGTGGAAAGCTGTAATACACCGAACATATATGAAAGTCTACGAAGTAGAGGAGCAGTGGGGAGTTGTTCTAAACTTTGCTGATGAAGATCGTACTGACGAAGATGTAGATTATACACAGCCCCTTCACCCAGAAAAAGAAGTTGAAGTAGTAGATTACTGGGCATGGGAAGGTGACCAAATTATTCATTCTATTTCAGCACATAACCAGTTTGTAATGAGACCTGCTGTAATGATGTTCTATGATTGTCTACCTTTTACAGTATTCCACTGTGCAAAGACGACTTCTTCACTAGGGGCTAATATGGGTCTTTCTGTAAACTATGCGCTTGTTGATAGTGTTTCTGAGATGGAGTGGCTACTCAATAGACATATGCGTATCGCAGATTTGTATGCAGACCCAACAATGGTCATTCGGCGTGTAAATGATGAGCCGGTAGAAATAGAGCCGGGATCTGGTACAATTGAAATCCTTGAAGGTGAAGATGTATACTACCTACAATTTAGAGGTTCTTTACCTGATTTAGATAACTTAACAAACTTCTTCCGAATACAACTCGATGAAGAAGGTTTCTCCCTACCACAGGCAGGTCAGAGTGGTATTGACACAATTGCACAGCAACAAGCTTCACTAATCAAAATATATAAGCCAGTAGAAAATGCACAGATGGCTCTAGAAGATGTCAATGCAAAAGTAGTTGGGCTTATGCAAAGGTACTCGTGGGAAAAGAATATCGAAGTTATGGGTCGTATGGACTCAGAAGATAACGTAGAGTCCTTCTCTTTTAATATAAAAGGTAAAGATACTAAAGGAATGCGTAATACAAAAGTACATCTTCGAGCAAGGTTCCCACTTGAGGAACTACGAAATGTTGCAGCTGCAGCTACACTGAAGAACTCAGAACTCATGCCAGCTAAGGTTGTTATGCGTCGATTGCTTAATGCACAAGATCCAGACTCGTGGCGTGATGAAATCCTATCAACAAGAGCAGAAGATGACCCAATGATAATGCAACAACTTATCGGTACTCAATTACAGACAATTGCACAGCGTTCAGCTATACAACAAATGGTACAAGAAGAGCTTGCAAATGCTGCAGCTCCTAGCCAATTAACACCAGACCAGATAGCTGGAAGAGGGCAGATGAGTCAACAAGGAACTCCACAGTCACCAGCACCAATGCAGACACCCCCAGACCAAATGCAGATGGAAGGATTGTTGGCACAATTAGGAGCTGATCAAGGTATGGCTGATAATGCTACACCACTTCCAGTTCCTGAAGAAAACCCACTAAATAACATACAACCGGGAATGGGCGTTTAATGGCAAAAGAATCTTATCCAGAAAAGTTAGATAATGCTATTTTTGATTCTATTTTGAAAGTAAGAAAACAAATTATAGAAACGTATCCAGACGACGCACTACTTGCTTCGGTACTAAGAGCTAGTTATATTTCAATGAAACCAGAAGAACAGTTGCAGATTGTTGAAAACCTTGGACCAGATTGGATGTTAGAAATTGCTGTAAAAGTAGAGAAGAAATTATCTGAAATAGATAAATAAGGAATTAGCTAATGAGTCACGATACATTTCACTGGGGACCGACAGGAACAGAAACGAATCCAGATTATTGGAATCTTGAAACTTCTGAAGGACAAGCTGCATATGATGCTTATCTAGAAAGATTGAAACAGTGGGCAGAGGATACAAATAATAAAAACAAGAAGGACGATACTCCTAACGCAAATCAAATTGTAGACGAGATTACTTATGATCAATACGTAGCTGCTAGAGGACGATATGGTACACAGTGGCAAAATCAAGAAGCAATGTGGCAATCGCAAATCAGCTACTGGAGTACTGCTGCAGCAAATAACTTTTTGTTTCAATACGGGGATGAAGATCTTTACATAAGAGACGGTAAAGGTGGCTATAGAAAGTTTGATAAAGCTTCTTTAGCTGTCATGTACGCTCAAATACAAGCTGATAAAGTTCTATCAGGAGAACTAGAGAATCCTCTTAGTGTCGTAGAAGAAGAAATAAATGTAAAACCTTACCAATTAATTGTTCGAGTTATGTCAACACAGTATGATGCTAACGGAAATCCTTCCACAACACCAAAAGATATTCCTGTTCAACTTACAGAAGATCAATATAACCTTTTACTACAATCACCTATTTGGGGAGAGTACGGTATAATTGATGAAACAAAGAAAAGAATTACAACCCATGTTAATAACTGGTGGGATCTTCGAGAACTTTTGAAAGATCCAGCTAAAATGGGTTTAGACAGTGTAGCTGTGGGAGATGAGTCAGATCCGAACTTTGATCCTACAGCAGTAGATGCAGGTCTTTTAACTGGTATTTTAAATGCAGCACAAGGCATGGTAGAGTCTTCTAGTCCTCTAAATCCCAGAGATTCTGGTTTACCGAGTATTCCTGCTGAGTACGCAAAGACAGGAATTACTTGGTCAATAGACCCAGTTACAGGTACAAAAGAATTAGTTGATACAATGCCGTGGGTAGGACCACCTGCAGGTTCTCTTAGGTGGGTTCCACTTAATCCAGCAGATGATCCAATGGGAGCAGGTAGTTGGCAAGTAGACCGAGAATCCCAACTAAGCTTACAACAAACTATGTGGGAAGGAGTTCCCTCTGCAATTCGACCATGGTTACAAGTAGTACTAAATGGCGGCGGTGACTTAAATCTAATAAACTCAGCACTACCTGAAAAACTTCGTAATGCGTTGACCGCAGAAGACCAAGCTGCAGCAATGGCTAATTTGAGTGCAGAAGAGCAGTCTCAACTAACTCAACATAATGTTTTAAGAACATGGATAGGGTTCATCTTAGGACAGGCAAGAGCTTCCAGTGACCCCGAGTTTGGTTCCCCTTTCATTAAAGACCAATTTGAAAATTGGATACCAGTTGGAACAGGTGAAACAGCTGGTTATATGAAAGAGTTTGATCAGCTCTTACCTAATTTCCTTCCTAGTTTAACTATGGGAGATGCTGTACTAAAGGATGAAAAAGTTACTGAAAAGGGATTAGGTAAAGATAAACCTCCTGCTTCTAATATTAAGCCAAAGAAAGATGATGATATTGTGGGTGGTGGCGATGATGACGATGACGACACTACAACAGGACCAGTCGGACCTGACGGAGATGGAGGTAAAGCCACAGGTGAGAGTACTAGAACAGTGGTAAGTAGTCATAACAACCCTGATGGAACTATGACAATTGTTTGGTCCGATGGTACTACTACGATTGTAGGCACACCTAAAACAAATACATCAACTGATATATGGGAAGGTGACCAAGCGGCAACAATTCCTATTACAACTGTTAGTGGAAATACAAATCAAATATTTCCGGGAACAAAGCTACCGCCACATCTCGTAGGGCAATCGGCAGGAATGAAAAAAGATACAAAGCCCATAGTAGCAACTGAGATAGGCGGTGATGGAGTCATAGGGAATGTTGACTCGAAAAAGGGAGATGCGTTTGAAGGTTGGTCCGGTAGCGGAACAGCTACAGGAACAGGTGTAACCGATGATAAGATTGGTACAGGTGAAGTAGGCGGAGGAACTGGTTCTTCTAGCGATGGCAGTGGTGCAGCTACTGGAACAGTTGCCGCAGCTATAGCGGCACAAAAGGCTAGAGATGCAGCGGCTGAAGCAGCACGAAAAGCAGCAGAGGCGGAAGAAGAGCGGAAGCGAATTGAGGCAGCATACGGAGGCGGTATATAATGCCGGGTGAAGAAGAACTACTTAATCTTTTAGCACGAACTAACCAAAGTATAAATTATAACGCTGAAGATGAACTAGCATCTTATGTAAGAAATACAAATCCTTTAGGAACACCAGACCCCATGTCTGATGTCATTCCTGTTAATGCTTCTTTTGATAATCGAGATGTTAGAGTAAGCAACTACGGTACAAATATCTCTCAACCCAATTTTGGTAGGTTTGATGATGAAGAGTTAACTAACTCAATAAAAAAAGCAAAAACAAATATAGAAGAGTACACTGCGGCTGGTAAATTTGATATAGGCTCTCGTGTAACAGACTTTGTTTCAACGTATGCACATCAACAACTACCTCCAGAAAATAGATCAAGTTATGCAAGAACAATTAGAGAAGCTTCTGGTAAAGATTTATCTCGCACTATAATAAAAGAATCTTATAAGATGATGGATAAAGCAGATAGAGACTATCTAGTTAATCTAGCATACAGTCATTTTATTTCTAAAAATAGTCCAGAAATGACCTATTTTGTCAATAGAAGAATGGGGAACGCTGAGAGAGAAGCTGACTTACTTAGTGCAACTGTCGATTATGTAGCTGAAACAGGGGATGGATCCTCTGATTTAATCGCAGCTCTAAAAGCATCTAACTTCCTAAAAGAAAAACCTGCTTATAATTTACCAGAAAAGGTCAGTCCATTAACCTCACAAGGAAAGTTTGGCTTATTTACTACGATAGGGGATGCTGTAACTAGTTTATGGAAAGATGATACGGACAAAAACGATTCCTATTCACATTTTATGTCATACTTGTATGATCAGAAAATTTCTAATCAAGATAAAGATTTCTTCAACGTACTTAAATTAAATCAACTAGACCAAACATTGAAACAATTTGAAGATAGAAACACTGTCTCTACGAATGATTTGGCAAGAACACGACAAGATATGAGAAGAGAACTAGCAAGTGAAGTCGAAGGTGACGAAAATTACTTTCTTACAACTCTTAATGTTTCTGAGATTAGTGATTTAAAACGAGTAGGAAAAATAAGAGATTTAGATACTCGTACTTTTCTCGAATCCTTAGTTATTAATCATGCTGATCTAGGTGTACAACATCATATGTTACTGCCCGGTTATGGCGAGGCTAGTAAAGCTAGACAATTATGGAGTAGCTTAGGACTTAGTACTGACCAACAAGATACTTTAGAGTACGTACTTAAATCTGGACTAAAAGGTGGTGGTTCCCCTACGCTAGGAGAGATTGCAACAGAAGCTGAAAAACAGATAGAAATTGAAAAAGAAGTTGATGAATGGTTAAAAGAAGAAGGAGAGAGGTTTATTTCTAATGGGTGGCAGTGGCCTCCAGATAATGCAATACGTTTACCTTCAAGGTTTAGCGGAAATAAATATTTATCAAACGAATTTTTAGTGAAACGAGGAATAGACCCTCAGAAAGATGATGGATTCTCAGTTGCAGGAACAGTATGGTCTCCGTTTGGATGGGGTATTGGTTGGGTTATAGCTGGAGATGAATTTACTCCAGACAATGTGTATGAAAAACTGATGAGTGAATCAGGCGCACAAGTTCCAAGAGATTTAATGGGAACAGAAGATACTCCTTGGAATAGATACACAAGAAAAACAGGCCATACTGCAGGTGGAAATTGGATGGATACTGTAGGCGATTATTTTGATCCGGTAAGACTTCCGCAGAAAATTATTCAAAAGATTATAGATCCTCCAATTAAACAATTATGGACAGACGGTATCCCTAAAGGAGTGATTCGTACTCCGGGACAAGAAGCAGACATGGGACCCTTTGGAGAAATACGTGGAGCAGGTTCATTATATCTTGGAGGTAACTACATAGATCATCCAAGATACTACTTAGGTAAAATTCCTGTTGCAGGTACATTATTTAAAAAAATAATACCTTCTTACTCTGAAGGTCAAGTTGGGATTCGAAACTTAAATGTATCCGCATCGTTTAGAGAAGCTTTTCCAAATATTTCTGAAAAAGATTTTGCTCATTTCGAAGGACATAAACATATACGGGATAGTCTTATAAATGAAAGAAGTAAAGAAGGAGGTATGCACAGAGTAAACCTTGCATACATCTACCAAAATATTGCTGATGAAGAAGAAAGACGCGAATTAGAAGATGCTGGTAGTGGTCTTTTTGAATTACACTGGGAACGTGATGGTACTTTAAATTATTCCAACATGGAACTATTTGTTGACTTAGTTAGAAATAAAAACTACACAATACGTGATGCGCTTAATGAAGCAGTAACCTTGGCAGGAACAATGAGAGCAGGGTGGACATACTCTACTTTTGCTCCTCTTGATGTACTTGGAGGTATTTTAGGTAAAGGATTTAAAGCAACTGCTGCAGCTGCTAGGTCTGGTTCACGATTACAACAACTATCAAACTACGTACCTGATCTAAAGAATTTGATAGACCATGGAGACAAGCCCTTTAAGGCATCAATGAAAGAGACAGATAAGTGGCTTCAAGATCTGACGAAAGTTAAAGAAACCTTAACTACTTCAATTACAAGAAGAAATAAAAATGTACAAGTGATTTCTACTAAGATGAAGAACTTACCTGAACATGATGTAGATAAACCTCTTATACTTTCAAAAAGTAGGAATGAGAAACAACTTAGAAAGAATATACTTAAGTTTATCAAAGGGGATGAAACGCTAAGGGAGATTCCTCTTCTTAAGAGAATAATTGATGCTGGCTCGGAACGTAATGCTCTCATTGATCAGGTAGTAGAAATACTTAATGAACGGGCTAGACTCGGTGGGAAATATGAGGCAGAGTTTTTTGGTATACCGTTAGACGATGTCAAATATGAGGATTACGTTCCATGGGAATTACGACCGTTTGAAAAGCCCATCGGATATGACTGGGCCTTGGACAGATTAGTAAGGTCTTTAAGAGCAGAGACATACGCACCTACTAGACCTTATGGGGAACTTCCTATAAGTATGATAGAAGAAGTTGGTGAATCTTTTCCACAAAGATTTAGACAAAGCTGGCAAGGCGTATATACTGTACCAAAGGGTGCTCTCCCATCTACGGTAGATGAATTACACGCTGCTACTCTTGAAATAGAATCCATTAAAGCAGCAATAACCGCAGCCAAAGCTGAAAGTGCTGCTAAAAATATTGACCAAGTAGATATTGATTTAAGTGGAATAGAAAGATTAAAAGACATTGTATTAACATCAACAAGATTTTTAGATACTGAATACTCTTTAAAAAACTTCTTTAGAGTTGAAAAGGCATTAGGACGACAAGCAAAGCTTGTCTCTCTAAGAGAAGATGTCTCTAATCCTGAGATAAAATCTCCTCAGAGAAAATATGGAAAACATGAGTTTGATATACCAGACCCTAGTAATATAGGTGGTTGGTTAAAAAAGAATCTCTTCGGTCGGGGAGGAGAAGGACCCATTAATGATAGGGTTATTGCTGTAAAACACGAAGTCGAAAGAACTTTTGGAACAGAAATATTAACTTCTTATGCAGAGGAATTTGCACAGATAGATAGTACTGATCAGCATCTATTTATAGGAGGAATTCTACAAGCAATTATAGATGTAGGTAAAAAAGATACTGCAGCACTTTATTATGAGTTTATTAATAAGAGTAGAATTGGTAATGGTCAACCAACAGAAAGATTATTTAAAGCTTTCGACGTACTAAAAGATATAGATCTTAAAAAGATGCCTGTGTTAAAAGCGGGACCAAAAACTCCGGAGGAATTATATATATGGAATGCTAACTTTGATACAGAACTTGGATTAGAGTTAGAAAGAATTCTCAAAATAAAGTACGGTGTTGATGGTGATGTGGGAACTGCTTTAAGCATACAAAACGCTATAAATAAGTACGCTTCTATGTTATATCTTGCTCGTCCTTCATTTGTTATAAGAAACTTTGTTACCAATATTTCAACAATGGTAGTTGACGGGACACAGCCAAGTGACGTGATGGCTCTAAAAGAGAAGGAATACACAAGACTTTTAGGGGATGTACCGTGGGCATCAAGTGCTCAATCAGCTGCTGAATTAGGAGCAGACGCACAATCCCTTGGCCCTGTTCGAGGACAAAGTATTATAAAACAAGCTGCACAAGTCATGATAGGCTCTGCAGATGAAAGGGTAATGCGACAAAAGAGTACGTGGAGAAGGCGTTTAAGAAGACTAAAGGGTGATGGAATTCCCGGTTTAGGGGGTACTCCTTTATTTTATGCAAAACAACTTTCTGGATTTATGGAAGCTACACACCGTAGAAATATAAGAGACAAGGCTTTTCGAAGATACTTTGATAGGATGGCGAACACGGAAACACTTTCTCGTAGAATAGATGAACTGCCTAATTTATCTAGTATTCTAAATGATCCACAAATGGATCCAGATGGACAGCTAAAGAAACTTATCATTGAGAACTTACAAAATCCCGGATCGAACGGGGTAATTGATAGTACGTTTGTGATAAGACAATTAGGTGATGTAGAAGAACAACTAGAAACTATTTTTGGAACATTTCAATCTCCTCAAAGAATAATTGAAAGTCTAGGTTATGAACAGGCTGGACTCCTTGATTTAGGTATGGGTACTAAGCTTAAAGAAATACTTAATGAACACGCAATTCATTCAGGTAAAGACCCTTTATTAGTGATCGAGAGAATGATAAAACAAGTCGAGCAGATGCGACAGGAACTCTATGAAACAAATAGGCTTAAAGGTAATTTAAGTGGATTTGACACACCAGAGACAACGAATATTGGTCAGTTAACAGCTCGACAATCCCTTCGCATGAGGAACCAAGAACTAGAGGAAATTGCAAAAGGAAATATTCCTGAAAGTGCTTTTGAGTTGACTCCAGAAGAGTTAGCAGAAGATATGAATCTTCAGTTATTTGAAATGTTTGGAAAGGTATTCGTTCTTTTCAGAGATCATCTTTCTGGTGGAGATCCACGAAATGTGACACCAGACCATATAAAAATAGCTGATGCACTAGCAAAAGATCTAGTCATGCGGATTTCTAGACCTATTAGAGCGATAGAAGAAGCTAAAAATTTAATTCTTGAAACTATAGGTGATCCAGATATCTATGAAGATGCTGTGTACGGTTATGGTAAAGACATCTTTAATATATTAGATGAACCAGCTGAGTTCTTAACAAACGAGATGATAAAAGAAGAGATGACAAAGCGTTCATTAAAAGTAATAAAGTCTTTTAAAGGACTAAAAGATGACCCTAACTTCTTTACAAGAGCTGCACCTGACTCTGATAGTGGGACATTAGCTAAACTTCCTGAAGAATTTACAGGAGTTCATACGGACCAGCAGACATACTTGATTCACACAAGAGACCTACACTCAGAAGTTTACCACGTCACTAGTAACAAAGGTGGAATTGAGGACAGAGGAGGAATCTTAGCAATTACAGAAGACAACTCTAATAATCTACAAGGCACTGGCATTGGTGGACCCGTTACTAATACTGTTTCTGCTACACAAAATAAACAACAAGCAGAAAATCTCGAAAGAGAGATGAAAAGAAGAGTTCGTCTTTTTAATACTACTGCAGATGATTTAACGGACTTCTTTAAAAAGCTTATCGCAGAAGATAGAAGATTAGTTAAAAAGATTAAGGGAGACAAAGTAGACCCTCGTTTGGCAAGTGATGAGTTGATAGACGAAAAGGTTTTCTTCAAAGAACTAAATGAAAAAGTAAAAGAAATAAAAGCATTTACTAGATGGAAGGGTGGCCGTGAACGTATTAATACGGAAGTATTTGATCCAGTTATCGGAACACTTAGAAAGCTTTACTTAGAAAAAGAAAGAATACAAACTGGTGATGTTAGTTTAGATGTCAAACAGATAGAAGGAAACCCTCTTTATGAGAGAAAGTTTACTAAAAAAGAATTAGCTGAAATAGTAAATATTCATGCGAATCGTCAATCTATTCTGGTAAAAGAGAATCTTCTTGATGCCTACTATGCAATGAGAGAAAGTCAGGGACGACGACAAGGTAACACCTACTTCAACTTATTTGATAAAGATCATGAAGACTTTAAAGCTTTTAGTCCACTCGCATCTGCTGAAAATCTCAGGAAATGGGCCTTGGGTGAGTTCCCCTCTTATCGTCATGATAGTGAAAAATACTTTAATAGAGTATGGAATGACTGGATGGAGATACATAAACGACGCAGTTCATTAGATGCTGAGGGTGAACAGGATATTCTTAAAGCACTTGATGAAGAGATGGATGACTTTCCATATGACAGTCGGGGATATAAGAGAGGTAATGCACAAGATTTTTGGACTAATTTATTCATTGATCTAAAAAGAGTTGATTTAGACAATATCAAAAGAGATACGTGGGATGAAGATATTGACACAAAGATAATGGATGATGATAGATTTGCTCTGTTCGATTGGAGATATGGAGAGTTAGAAGAAGGTCGTCTACAAATATTACAAGAGTTGCTTGAAACTTTAACCACTATATCTGAAAATGCAGACCAAATCAGAAAAGGTGGTCAAGTATTTGTAACTGGACACAATTTAGCGATTAATGATGTAAGAAGACATCCTAACTTTTCTAATATGCGCCATAGAGGTGGAGATATTGGTAGAAGTAAAGATGGTAGAATAGATGATCTTGGCAATAAAATACATACTGATGAAACCTATATTGATAAACTACTCAGTTTAACCGAAGATGATATTGGAATTGTAACAATTCCTAAAGAGACCCTCCCTGATGAAATTCCTATAATTGCTTATGCAGATGCACTACCTGACCCTTTTCGACCGGGAAGAGGACGACTTAAAGTAGGACAAAAAGAAACTGAACCTCCTTTTATAGATGGTGAGATTGAAATATTTTCTGATGTGTATGTGCCTCCTGCTGGTCAAAAACAGCGACTTACAATCTTACCAGAAGGAATGGATTCATGGTTTAGTGAAGAAGTTGAGGACTTAGTAGATCATATTGGGTGGTTACCAGTAGAGCGTCTAATAGATGATGCTACTGGAGTTATTCTTGAAGATCAAATTGGAAGAGAAATCCCTCTCCATCTAAGAGAAGTACCTACTAGAGTTGAAGAAGCTGCTAATAGAATGAAAGAGTTAGTTGCAGTTGCACGAGAAACAAATACTAGACACGCTAAAGTTATTAACGAAGATAGAACTCACACCTACTTACAACTTAAATCAACTATTCAAACACAATTAAAAGGTAGGTTAGAAAAAGAAGGTGATCTAAACAAATTATCTGATGAGGCAAAAGGTAGTCTGATGAGGCAAACTTTGTTAGAAATACTACAACATCAAGATATACGAGGTGCACATGGGGAACATCTTATAAAAGATGGAGGACAGAATTGGAGTTTTAACGCAGAAACTATTTCTAAAGATTTCTTAACAAGACAACAAAGACAAATTTTTACTACTGAAATAATAGACAAAGAAATTTTAAAACTTATTAATGACGGTGACCTTATAACTGCGTGGTTTTTACCTGCAACGCGGCCACCGCTTAAACGAGATTGGTGGTTTGATCAGCGGTCAGGTAGAGCACAACCTAGGGATTTTAGAGTACCAGAAAATCTTCGAATCTTTGAAGAAAATGCGTGGATCAATAGGAACAGAGGTACTGACCATGAAAATGTTACGATCTCTACTCCTGATAGAGGGGAGTATGGTGCTTTTGATAAGGCTTACCCAGTTATTCGGTCAAGTGGGTACGAGACAGGATTCTTTACAGGAGACCCATTATCTATTGCTAACTGGAAAAAAGAGTTTGTAGATAATTGGCACATACTAGCACAAAGAGCTACTATGTTAAAGTTGTCAGATCCTTCACTACAAAAAAAGGCAGATGAGTTAAGTACATATTTAAACAAGTTAGAAAACGCAAAGATTGAAAAAGTATTCACACTTATAGATGAAATATTTGCACAAAGACTACCTCTACCTTCTTTAGATGGTAAAGCGTTTAATGAAAAAAGAGAAACATTTGTTGAGGCTGTTGAAGAACTGTTTCAAGGAGTAGGTAAAGAGGGACAAGACAAAGGATTTGTTGAAGAAGCTGGTCCTAAAATAAACGAATTATTTGAAGCAATAGGGTTAGATTCACAACAGCTTGACTTAAGAAACAACGGCCAGCACTTTGCAGATACAATAGGACGATCTATTTGGCATGACCAAACAGGCCACGCTTTTGAACAACATCTCATAACTAATGGAGCACAAGCAGCTTTTCTTAAAGACTTAAGCCAAAGATTGACGGCAGAGTTAAGGCAAGCAAGAACAGCTTCAGAAGGACCTGCAGATGTACTTAGAGAAGATTCTGTAATATATGAATTACCCGAAGCTATTAGAAAATGGGATGAGCAACAAGCTATTCGTTTTGATGGATTACATCTTGATTCAGAATTTGATGACGAACTAATAAGAAGGTATAACCAGTATATAACAGTAGATAATCTTCCAGATGACCTACGTTCAGTAGAGCATCGTGCTAGTAGTGGGGTGTACCAAGCAGGTCTTCCTAGAAATAATTCATGGTCCGACATAGAAAAGTATGCTGATGGTGAGATACCTGTAGAAGTTCATTTAAACTTAGAAGCAGTTACAGGAAGAGAGTCGAAGTATACAGTCTCACTACCATTACATTCTGTAAGAGACGAAGGCATTATGCCTATAACTACTCCTGAAGGACTGACTAGAGATACAGCTGTGACAGGAGATATTACCAGAAGAGGCCGCTTCCTAAGTCCTGCACAAGAGTTCATTAATAATGAGAATGAGTTTTGGACTCTTCCCGGTAGTAGCTTTAGATATCGAGGAGATGAAGCTATACTACCTGCCCCGTTCGGAATGGGTCCACAGACGTTAGTGGATGGCACTATTGTAGAGGGAGTTCCCCCTCAATCTGTAAGTCTTAGACAATTTTTAGTAAAGCCCCCTGAAGGGTATATAGCTGTCTTTGGAAACGACTCTATGAAAGCGATACCTGAAAAAACATATGATGATTTAGGACAAGCAACTGAAACAGGTAGATACTTTGATGCAAGAAGAATAGGGTTCTTTCTAAAGGAAGGTGCGTCAGAAAAAGATATAGAAATAGGATTAATTAAACTTGTAAGGTATCAGAAACAGTCTAAGAAAAGAGCTAAGAAAATTGGATGGGACTTACGACAGAAATCTCGTGCTGATTGGAACTGGAGTGGATATCGCGCATCATGGTCAGGAAGCGTAGGTGTAGAAGATCAAGATACTCCAAACTGGGCTTTCAAAGGCTACTTCCAAAGTGAACTAAAAAGAATTATTAATAAGATTGATGACCTCAGAAATCCTGAGTCAGAGTATTACCAAGAACTTGAAAAGTCTCTAAAGAAAAAAGGATTCACTGATGAAAAAGAAGTAACTATACCTGCGAGATTAAGAGTAGGTGAACAAGTTTATGTAGAGGGAGAATCCGCACCTCGAGCGATAACTAGAATTGGGACTAAAGGGGAACTTGCTTATGAGATTTCTCTCCACAGAAGAGCTTTGGAAGATATTGCTGAGTATGCTGTTAACCAATGGCAAAAAGGAGGCCCTCCTTATGGACAAGGTAAGAGTACTTTAGAAGAGATATTACCAACTTTCGTTGGCTTTAAAAGAAGAGCAGATAGAGTCCGTGTTATTGAGGGTCGATCTACTTTTTCAGCTGACCCTTCAAAGATATTTGGAGATGTTGATTCACCACTATACACTAAATCAGTTAGGCTTTCTCAGAAACAAGTAGATAACGTTCTTGATGATATTGATACTCTTAGAGGGGATATTGATAGAATGAGAGCAGAAGCGGCTGAATTAGGTGCAGCACAAGCAGATTACATATTACATGATTATAACAACACCAACAACGTAGATTACATAGCTCGTTGGATGGGTCCATGGCATATTTGGCAAACACGAACAGCAGCTAAGACAGCTCTTGCTCTCGCGGAGAATCCAGCATTGCTTTCTCGATTTGAAAAGTTAATGACAACACAGCGAGATATTAATAGACGAAGAAACGTAGCTAAATGGAATGAGTTCGATGCGCCTATAGGATTAGCAGCTGAACCGTTTATTTCTATGGCAAAGGCATTAGGTGCTGATGATGACGGCTGGATACAGACAGTAGAGCACTTTGCTGATGGAGCTACTGTTAATTTAGATGCTGTTATCTTCACAAATTCTATGTACGATTATTATCCTACTGCAGGAAGACCGGCTAGAGAAGGTGATGATGTTATGGCAAACTTCCATAATATGGGTTTCTTTGGTAAGGTAGGAGAAGCTTATCAAGGTGGTCTTAAGATGCCCTTTGGTCCACACTATAGTGCAATTCTAGGGTTAAGTGGACAATATGGTCCTGACTACAGCTTCAAAGAAAAGGTAGTTAAACCGTTAATAAGAGTACCTAATATAGGATTAACTGCAGTTGATAAGTTACTTCCTTATGACGTACCTCTTCAACTTATGAGAACTAATTCGGATATTCGTGCAATTGATAACATGTACTTACAGACTGTATTTGAGTTAAGTCTTTCTAAGGGCTATGATTCACAAGAAGTACAAGAGCTAATGGATTCTTGGCAAGAATTTGCACTAACACGCAACAATGCGTCAATTGAGGTCCCTCTTTTATCTTTTATAAATGAAACTTTTGGAAGTGAAATAGACCATCCTGCTCATGCCGAGATTGTAAAAGCGGCTAATAACCGTGGTCTTGCAAGAACTACAACGTCTGTACTTACAGGATTCCCATTGTCTCTTGGTCATCGAAAGATAATTGACCCTAAGACTGGTAGAGAAGTAAACGTATTTGATACACTATCGGAATACTATGACTTAATTAAGTCTAGAAAATCTAAAGGGGAAAAAGATAAAGCATTAAAGGAGTTCTTTAAAGAACACCCATATATTAGAGAGTACCTAAATTATAAGAAGTTAGGTAATGATGCTGGTAATCAGATCAAAGTAGCTACAGCAACCTCATTAAAATATGACGGAATGGATAAACTTTTTATAGACAAAAGAGTAGAACTTGATAAGCTTCAAATAAATATGCCTGTTGCAAGCATAGATTCTTTTACACGTACAGAAGATTTATTAACTAACCCTGAAGCTCAGAGAGAGTTTGTACGAATACAAAAGAAGTTTGATGACGGAGTACAAGAACTTCAAGAAGAGATATACAGAACTACTGGAATAAATACAGGTCTTTCAGAAGAAGAATACGGAATAATTCATCCAAACTTCAAAGCAGATAAAAGAGAGTTTGGAAATGAACAATTATTCTACAATATAATAGAAGAAAACTTATATAACGATGAGATGTTTATGACTTTGTTTGCAGATGACCCTGCTGCAGGTCTGTTCAGTATAAAAAAGATTATTGATTTAGCACACAGTGGAAGTTACTTTAAAGGATATGATGAAGAAAAGGTACTTACTGCTATTGAAGAACTAAACAAAAATAGAATAGAGAGATACGGTGCTCCACTAGACACTGAATTCATTACAGTAGGGATGCTAAACGCATGGCAGATGCAATCATTTGTTCAGTCCATTCGACAAAAAAGAGATTTAGTTTCTCCAAGAATGTACACAGATGCTTTTTATGAGAAGTATGCAATAAGAGGAAGTAATGTTGTTGACTGGCCTCAATACTACAGAGACAGGGAAACTTGGGAAAACTCATTTAAGACAAAGACTCCTAAAGAATATGAACTATTCCGTACTTACGAAGCTGCAAACGCCACACTGCCTGACACAATAGACCGTGCTATTGAAGATATAATGCAGGAAGATCAAGAACTTATAAATAGTATTTATAGTGATTCAGATAACGCAATAGATATCTCTCTTAGCATCTCCTTAATTGAAGAGTTCTGGACAAGTCCAACAGTAGATGATGTCTTAAACTGGTTAGACACTAACTACTATGGAAATACTTGGACAGAAAATAAAGCGTATAGCCAAGAAGAAATTGTCACCACCATCCGTGAAAGACTTGAACGTATGGAGGATGTTACTTTTGCGGATGTCCGGGATGGTAGATGGGAATATAAAGAAAGTAGACTCAGAGAACAGCTTGAACAAGGTACAGATAAGGTTAATGAAAGCCATTTCTGGTCACCAAACAAAGAGTTAATTATTAATAATAAGAAAACATTAGATGAATTTTCACAGGCTAGAGCATTTAATGAAGAACTTAGAGCACTTTCAGAAGAAGGATTACAGTACTTAGGACTAGACCCTACTAATAATCCTGTTCACCTTCTATATATGAAGTACTATAGAGATGGTGGAGAGATTGCAATAGCTCAATCAATGCTAGTTGACCAGCTTTATAAAGAAGGAGAACCGGCACAAGCTCAAGCAGCTAAGGAACTTTTTGAAGAAAGAAACAGAGCCAGAAGAAATATCTCGGACTTTGAGGATGCTAGTGTTGTTGACTTTGGTAAACCTGCTAGTGGAATACGATCTAGAAGTAGTTCCCCCTCTAACATTGGAAGAAATTACCAATTATATGACCTTGGACAGAATCCTGCTATGTCTCATGAGGCCGCTAATTTACGAATGTTGATGGTAAGCAGATTCTATAAAGATAAACCAGATGTAGCTGGTAACCTTGTGTTTGAACATTTTGCTAGAAACGGTGTAGCTGATAGAGAATCTATTATAGATATGTGGGAAACTTTGTTCTATAGGTTTACAAAGTTATATCCTGACTTAAAAGATATGACAGATATAAAGCCACTAGTTTCTTCTCTAGGTGATTCACAAGATTCACAGTTAGCTACATACCAGTTTATAAATGGGTTGGGTGCTTTACTAGCTAAGGTTACAGGATACGCACCTGTACAACAACGTAATTACCGTACTCCACTCCGTAATATAACCAATAGACAATCTGAGACTGTAAGTACTTCTGGTGCTGGAGGCTTGCCAACTTGGGATGCTGTTGTAAAACATATTGATACAGTATTCCGTGACCCCTCTTTTAAAGAAGCACTTATTAAATATTTAATAACTTCTGATACAAAACTTTCTAAGAATCATGAAAGGATACTCCGTGCAATGCATAGAACATACCCCATAGGAGTTGGTTATACCTTTAGTAAATGGGTAGAAGCACTGAGATTAATCTATAAAACAAAGGTACTTGTTGGAGTAGGTACTAGTAGACCTACTAGTGGTAGAAATCCTACCTTTAGTTACCCCAGTAACGTACCTAGGTTAGCAAAACGTAGAGATTAACACTTGTCAAAACTTGACAAAAGTGTTATAATAAATATGAATGGAGGATTAGTATGACTAACGAAACAGAGGATATTATGGAGCAGTCTGCGGACTCACTTCAAGATAATCCCAATCTGTCATCAGATGACATGCAAGCCAAAATCGAAGAACTAGAAGCTGAGAAGAAAGACTTGAACTCAAGAGTCGGTGATATGGCTCGTAAAATGGGGGAACAAGAACGTGACCTTGAGGGTAAATACCAAGAGTGGTACACGGGATTACAGACCTATTATGACGAGCAACTCAAAGCCAAAGATGGCGCTATCAATACTCTTGAACAACGATTAATCGAAGCTGACGACACAGATGGAGCCAAATTGGTTCTTGAAGAGAGACAACAAAGAGAATCAGCTGCTGCACAAGCAGAACAAGAAAGAAGAGAACAACAATTGCGAAGGCAAGAAGTGCTCTCATCGGCAGTTCAGCAAGCAACAACTGCTTTTCCTGACGTTGATCCGAGTGTATTAAGTGGTGCTACAACACCTCAAGATGTTTGGAAGATGGCTGGTGACGAAAGTGCTAAAGCGCAAGAATCAAAACTTGATGAAAGAATGAACGCTTTAAAAGAAGAATTACTAGCCGCAGTCAAACCCAATAGAGATGCTGAAGTACCCGCACAAGAAGAAGCTTCCCGTACACCGGGAACATCGCGGGGATCTGAAACTGCCTCAACGAGTAGGCGCGATGGCAGCGATGCTGCCCACGCAGGGCTAATTGAGCTGGAGGAAAGATACGAAGCAGCCCGAAAGGGAAAGAAACTCGCAATGGCTGTTGCGCTTCAAGGGGATATAATCTCTTACAAGAGACAACACGGACTCCAATAATATAACTTGGAGGAATACCTAAATGGTAGGTGTAAACAGAGCCGATGACGGTGCTTCTGGTGGTATGAGGACTATATTTGATAGTGCCTATACTCAGAAGCAGAACGTGTCGGAATTCATTGACGCAATTGACCCTAGGGATATTCCACTACTCTCCATGTTGGGCATGGGATCAGAAGCAGGAACTGCAGTAGCAGGTGCTGATTCACTAGCGTTCCCTTGTATTAACCCAACACACACATGGCAGAGTGATGAATTAATCCCTTCCAAAGCAACCCTAACAGGTGCTGACTCAGGTTCACCATATACTAC
>VTLG01016604.1_pt1 | contig 23151 bp, 33 predicted proteins | sample 4694571 | NCBI WGS metagenome assembly VTLG01 (sample SAMN12604809, study PRJNA352737) | marine metagenome | biome: ENVO:00000447; feature: ENVO:00000209|ENVO:00000569|ENVO:01000036; material: ENVO:00002151; isolation source: viral sequences binned using virsorter ...
AAGGGTAAGTTTTAAATACAGCAAAGCCTGTATTTTTACATTCGGGGCATTGCCAGTTCTTTCTAGTAGTCATTCTGCCTCCACCTCTTTTATTCTCCAAGAATCAGGAGATTGTTTTGACTCTAATGTGCCTATAGCTTCTGCTACTTTTTTAAGCTGACGTAACTCTTTTTGTTTTGCAGCAATATCAGGATCACTACTGTAATCGTAAACAACTCTACCTTTAACAGGTATATACTGTTTGTTCTTATATGTAATGCTGCCAGAACTTGACTTTAAATAATCAAGATGTCCTTCTGCTAAATACTTTGTAAGCTTTGCATACACAAGCCTAATTTCTATTTGGCATTCATCCATTTCTTTTTTTAGTTCTGCTAGTCTGGATAAATACTCTTCTGCAAGAATTGGTACGTTCATTTTATAAGAGATAATTATTTATTCTATAGGTTAATATATATACCTGTCAACAGTTTAATTATTTTTCTTATAAACCTCTACATCTGTTTTACATTTTGTACAATGCAAATACGTTATAACATCATAAGTATCATCTAATTCATATTCTTGCGTATCGCTAATTATTAATTCTTTTTGGCAATAAAAACAATTCATAATTCTTTTTTTTCTAAATCAATAATTCTTTGCAAAGGTAAAGCAGCTGCTTGTGGCACAAGTGAATTTCCTAAAGCGTGGCTTCTATTTTTGTCCAATCGCGAGGAAACCCCATTAGGATTTCGGTAAATTGTGGGTTTAACACCATATTCTTTCCAGTTTGGGTCAAGTCTGTGTTTTGTATTTCTCCATCTGTGATCATCGAGACTGCATCTCTCAATTTCACTCCCCATCTGACACCCTGTTTGTTCTTTCTGAAAAAGCTGCCGTTCTTGTACTGAACATCCTTTGCTACTCCCCCCTCCACATCCGATGCTGTTGGTGTTGGCAACATCGGACTTTTTGTCGTCCATTCCTTTGTTTTTACTGTTGTCATCTCCATGTCGAATTGAATTGTTTTCAAATGTGGTTTTATCTCTTCCCAATTCTCTATGCTGGGATAACTGAACCCTGCTTTGTCCTTCCGAAACCAATGCTCTATCGTTGTTTTTTTGATAGTTGTTTTTGTTGCTAGTTCCTTGATCGTTGTTTGCTTCCTCAGATAAGTCACAAATTCTTTCTGTGTAGGAAGATGTGGCCTTTCTTCCATTTGATGATCTTGATAAATTTTCATTAATTCTGGATTTTCTTGAATTAAATTCATCATTACTTTGTCGCTTAATGTTTTCTGTATCGGCTGACCACTTGCTCTGTGAGTTTTTCCTTGTAGTAACTTTGTTGCGTGTTTTAGAGCATCTGGTTTTATGTCCATAGTGGTAGGGGTCGGTAGATATTCCGAGCAAATACCATCTATCACGCTGGTGTGCTGCTCCAAGATAGCTTGCTGGGTAAGTTGCCCATTCACATTCATAAAACCCTGTCTCGTAAATGTCCCTGAGAACGATGTCCAATCCGTTAGAAAGGATCGCTGAAACGTTTTCCAGGATGAAGTACTTTGGTCGTACCATGCGTATGGTTTTGAGGAGTTGAAACCATAAACCAGATTTTGAAGTTTCTGTAATGCCCTCTCTTGTTCCACTTTGACTGATTGACTGACACGGGAATCCTCCGCATATGACGTCGTACTGAAAAGGCTTTGCTGAAAATGTTGTGATGTCATCGTGAATAGGAACGTGAGGCCAATGTTTTTTTAGTACCTTTTGACAAAAAGGATCAATTTCTACAAATTGTGTTGTTTCAAAACCACCTACTAATTTTTCTGCAGCATAGCTAAAACCACCAATACCTGCAAATGTGTCTAATAATTTAAGTCTGTAACCAATTTTCATAAATCAGGTTTTTTGTAATTGTAATATTCAGTTAATAATTTTTCATGGTCTAGCTTCATCTGTTCAAACACCTTATTCATATACTGCAAATCCTTGGAAGTCATTTGATCTTTGTTGCTCATATTTTTATGAAACTCCTGTTGAAACTTACGCATCTTTTCTGCGTGTTCCTTGACCTGTTTTAACAGATGTTCTCTTCTTGTCATTGCCATAGTTGTTGATCCGCAAAATTTCTTAGTCGTTTAATCCAGAAGTTTTCATAAATAGTTAATTCCGCTCCACTTGCGTGTACAGGATATGCAGGTTGATCAGGATAAACATACAGTGCAATAAATCTATCTACATCCATATCATAATTTTCTTTCAGACAGACACGGTATGCTTGCATCTGACATAATGCTTCATTTGTTAATTCTTTTGTAGGTATGGACTTATCTGAATTTTTTGTTTTTAAATCAAACAACACTGTCTTACCATTAATTTTTAACAATGCATCGAATGTACCTGCAAAAGGTATAACGTTTTTATCACTGCAAACCTTATGTTCAGTGCATATAACCTCATCAATGTGTTTCCATAAAGGACATTGCTGTATTTTATCTGTATATTGTTTGTACTCAGGTAACAATCGGGGTGTCTCACCATTAAGATATTTTTCTGTCCAGTTATGTAAGTCAGATCCACGTTTAGCTGCTTTTTTTAGTTCAGCATCAGGATCTAAACCTTGATCTAGTTGTTTTTGTCTCCAAATTTCTAAACCATATGCCATAGATTTAGAAACAGTTTTTGATAAAACATTAGTTACAGAAGCATATTTAAGTGATGGCTTATATTCGTTTATGTAATATCTATCACCATTAATCGGATTTATTTGTATAAGTGGTAATTGTTTCATATTTTTTTATCTCCCATGTAATCTTTTGCTGTCTTCCCAAGTTCAGCTAGTGTAGGTGGTAACTGATTTTCACTAGCTTTAAAATAATTTGGTTTTTTAATAATCTGCTCATTTTTTTTATCAGAGTATTCAATAGTTCTATTGAAGTTAATTTGCTTCCATGTACCTGCCATACAAGCTTGATCAAGTTGTTCTACAAGAACTTTTTTACCAAGATTATCTAATATTTTTTCTAATTCACCCATTTGCAGCGACCAGGCAAGCCTATTTTTTGTACCTTTTTTCACACGCCAGAACGATGCAATTTTATCAGAAAAAGGTTTTAATTTATCAGGAATACTAGTTTCAAAATCATACGGTAAAGGGGTGTTCTTAGGGTTTCCCTCAGACTCCCTTCCGACATCTTCCCCCAAAATACTGATTGAATTTTTTAAATTTTTTTCTTTAGAAGAAAAATTAACAGATTCAATGTGTAATTTATCTTTGTTTACAGGTGTAGATGTTTTGTTATCTATATGATTAGATATCTCTTCCGCACCGACACGGTACGCGGGTAGTCTAACGAAGCTGTCAAGGTTGTCAAGACTAATTTCTAATATCATATTTATGTATTTAGACAGTGACAGGTATTCAGGCTTTTTTTCTTTTAATTTAGCCTCTGTTACTTCTGAAATAGTAATTGTAATTCGTTTCATCATAGTGATGCAATGTGATGCAAAAGTATGCAGTTTGCATCATTACGCATCACTCTGTGAAAAACAAGTTTTATTTACATATGAATATATGATCTTGACATGATCATATGTGTTAGAGATATTTAAATTATGAAAGTAAATCAAAAAGATCTGTCTGAACTTTTTAAAGAACATCAACAAGATGTACAGACAATAGAAGGTGGCTTTAAATCCAAATACATGACATGGGCTAAAGTCGCTTCAATTATGAACAAAGAATGTCCTGGTTGGTCGCATCATTGCAGAATGAATCCATCAGATGGTCATCCATTATTTGATGCACCAGATGGTTCTATGTATTTTGTTTTTTATTTTAAAGATCCAGAAAACAATGAGTATGGTGATTTTATTTATCCATTAATGTCAAAAAACAAACAGAATGCTCTAAAAAGAAACCAGATACACGCAAGAGTAATATCTGATCATCAACGTAGAGGTTATGTTGCTCATTGTTGTCATCAGTTCGGATTGTTCCATCAGTTATGGAGTAAAGAAGAAATAGAAGACAATGAACCGCATCTAAAAGTTGTACCTGATACCGAGCCTAAACTGGAACCTATCAAGAAAAATCAGTACAGCAGCGAAGAGCTTGTCAGTATGATTATGAATGAACTGAACGTCAAAATGAAAGATGATGAACAGAAAAGGTTATGGGTATTATCAAAGGCTAATCAGTACAAAATACAAGGTGAAGGATCTAAGTTAAAACAAATGACAGTTTTGCAGCTTAAAAACTGTCTTAAGGAGTTAGAAAATGGAAAATTCTAAGGATTATCCAAAGATCCGTATTAATGCACTGATTGATCGAAAAGCATATAAAAAAATGCAACAAGAAGTGCAGAAGAGATATATTACTGACAAAAAAGTAACTATGTCCTCGTTAACTAACGAGATTATCCTTGCCCACTATCACATTCTTTAAATGGCTTACGAAAATTTATTTCAAGGCAGATTAGTTCTGTTTACAAACAACGAAAAGAGATCTGAAAAGTCTCCCGACATGAGCGGTAGTATTGAATTTGAATTACCAGATGCACTTGCTTTTGCAGAATGGGTTACTTCACAACCTGGAGAAGATAATTATGCAGGTGAAAAAGTAATAAAAGTTCCTGTCAGTGCATGGAATCGTGAATCAAAAAAAGGTACAAACTTTGTATCAGGTTCTGTATCTGTAGCAAAACCACAAGATGAGGAGCAAAATGACTTACCGTTTTGATTTACGTTTATTTTTATATAAATTACTGACAACAAAACATCAGCAAGCCGTGGTAAAGCTGAAAACAAGACGTTTTGATCCTAACTAACTTTGTAATTTAGCTAATTCACGCCTTAGTCTTTCATTGTCTAAGGCTAAGATAGCTGTTAGTTCATAAGGATCAGAACAGGTACGAACTTCTTGTCGTAGCTCTTGCAAACGAGTTTTTTTGGATTGCTTCATAGCATCCTCCAATACCTTTGCACTTACATTTTAACAAATTATTATATTTTTTTGTTTATGCGATTATTTATACTTGTTAGTGTTTTGTTTAACCTTATAACGATAAACAAAGCTAATGATATAAAAAAGTTTTTTATAATTCTACGAACCACCCACCAGTGTATTATTCTTGTTTGTTCTGCTTTAGCTATTGTTACATAAGCTTCTGCAAGCTCTTGTAGAGTTGCTGCAAGAATTGCATCTCTTTTTGCGTTGTTACGCAATAAACTTATACAATACCTTTTCACATAATCTATATCAGGATTGTTTTCTACTTCCCTACAACGCATTTCTGTAGATAGTTGTAGTTCTATAGGTGGCTCTTCTGCAAAAATTACAAATTTGTCTTTCATAAATTTCTACCAGGAAACAATTGATGCTCTAAAAAATCTACAGCTTGATCATCTAACTCATTAGACGTTTGCTTACATATTGAACGTAGCAAATCTACAATAAGTTGCTTTACTGCTGATGAAGAAAAGAACTTAAGTAGTATTGGTTTTAGTACTTTTAACATGAAATAATTTTGTGTTACTTCCCAAACATAACAATATTTGTTAAATTTACAAATAACTACCTTAATGCAAAGTAATGGTCATCTTTGTGCAATCCCCAACTAAGGTAGTTTTCTAACATGGAAGAAGAAGAAAAAGAAAGTCGAGATTATTTCGGACACGCAATCCGATTTATTATCCTTTGTTGGGCTTTGTCAGTTATGACTCTTGGTTATATGGAAAAAATTAGGCTGGATACTTTTGCAGCTGGTCTTGTCGGAAACATAGCTAGTAGCTATGGAATAGCTGTAAAAGGTAAGAATGGCAACGGAAAAAAATCAGTTATAGTAGATAATAAGAACAATAAAGCAGGAATTAAATGAAAAAGCTATTTTTATTAGGTTTATTTTTAATAACACCCTGTTATGCAAATGGAGTGCCAACGTGGACTACTGGTTCTAGTAACAGAACTGAAAATACTACACAAACTATAACTCGTAGTGTAGTTACAGAAAAATATGGATCGACGATTAATACTTGGGAGGGATCAAATATTTCTGTAGCTGCATCTGCTGGAATATCTGGCGGTGATGCAGTATTTACAGTTGCAGACAGTACAAAAGATTGGTCATTAAACGTAACTTCAAGAGCATCAGGTTTAATGATTGAAAAGATTACACAGAATGACACGATTAACACTACTAGCGTTATCACTTCTTTGTCTGTCTTTAGTCAGTAATAAAGCAAAAGCCGAGGGCGATACAAACGTACAGGCTCAACCTAATGCTGTTGGTAATTCCAGTATTATTAATCAAAATATGAATATTAATAATGGAATGACAGGTAAACAGCAGTTTGGAAACTTAGTCTGTAGTCAACCTACTATGGCAATAACTCCTTTTTATACAGGAAATGATGCACAAGGCGAAGAGACATATAGCATTAATGAAGGTTGGGGATTACAAATGAGTTTTATGGTACCCCTGGGAGATAATAAAACTTGTAACGACTTAGCAAAAGTAAAGCTAGACTTAGCCAAAGAAGAACTAGACAAGCAAGTGCATGATAAGCAGCTAGTTCGTATCTTGAAGTGCGGACAGCTTCACGCATCAGGCTACATGATAAATCCTAACTCTAAGTTCGCATACATCTGTAGTGATGTAATCAATATACGAAGTTATGTAAAAGCCAACGCAGAAAAATTTAAGTAGCTAGTTTAGACACCACATAGTACAGGTATGTGAACTCTAGCTACTTTTATTATTATCCATCTTTTCTTTCACATTTGCGACTTCTTTTTTAAGAACTTTAGTAAAGATTTTCTTAAATGTTTTCTTGATAAAAGCTAATACTGATTGCATAGCTATACCACCAACCACACTGGCAACTGAAGCCGTACCTGCAGCGATAATACTTGAAGCAATTACTTCTGGGGCAGGTATTGGCATCTCCCCAAAAAATGGTAGATTAAACGTAGCTATAGCTTCTTCAGTTGATAAAGTTTCTTTGGTGTTTGGCGGGATTATCGGTATTGTCTCTTGTTTTAGTTGTAACTCTTCCTCCTTTGAAGATGATGTTTCTTCTTCAACAGAAGATTCCTGACCTCCCAACCCCGACTCTACCTGTTCCAGACTTGGAAGAAGTAGAGGATCTAAATAAGGTTCTTCAACTATCGGGGGATAAAAAATTGTTTTAGGTGGCACAAGGTTATAATCTGTACTAGGCAGATTAATCTCTATTATGTCCACTAAGTATTAGGATCTTCTGGATATTGTGTCATGTTTGGTGTCAAAACTCCATCTTTTTCTGTTGATCCGTAAAGAGTAACCAAAGCAGCTGTATCAGAACAGGCATCGATTTCTTTTTCACGAGTGTCACAGGCTGTCCGCACTCCATCACGAAAAGTTGAGATTGATGAGGGAATTGACGTAGATTTTTCTGCTTTTCTTACAACGTACCAATCATATTTTGCTAACAAGTTACCAGCCCCTTCTTTTTCTTTTGCTTTTAATACTGATTTAACACCTTGTATGACCATCTGACTGCCATCTTCATTTTTTAATAGATTACCATCATCATCTTTTGCATCTACATCATCAAGTGCTTTTGCAGTTCCATCACCATAATAAAAACGTGAGTCATATGTTTTTGGATCATCAACCTCAGTAATACCAAGATCTTTCTTTTCCTGTGCTGATGATAGTCTTAACCAGTTTGCAGGGTACTGGATATCATTGTGGGTAAATGCCACATCAACAGCTAAAGGTTTTCCGTTTAGTAAAAAAGCCATATCTATATATTACCTTGCCCTTGCATTTTTGAAAGGAAATTCTCCAAATGCTAAATATATGTGATTAGGATAACTTGTGGAATAATTTATATCAGTTGAAGATCCTGACCTCACTTTAAAACCATTAGAAAGAATATCAATGTAGTTATCTCCGCTAGTAAGTTCAGCATCACTTGAGCTAGGAGATAAACGTGTATCTGCTAAGTTATGAGGATTAATTTTATTGTCCATTAAAACCCAAGGTTGACCTAAACTAATATTTTTTATTAAAATCCAGGATGGCCTGAAATTAGTTTGTATGAAAGGGCCATCACTGCTACCATTAGCTTGATATGAACCAACCTTGCTATACGAGGCGATTTCGCTAAAACAATACATTATATAAGTGGCACTACTTCCGTTAACAGAATTGTCGCTTCCTATCGTGACTGACGTAGAAGTTGGTGCGGTATCATTTAACATAACAGTACTATCTATTTGAGTACCATTAGAATTAAGTTCTAAATAATAATCTTCTGGATCTACACCTGTATTTACTCCCTTGTGATAAAACATCCAGTTATCAGCAGAATCTTTTCTTTTAATTATTATGCAATCAGGTTTTACACCTAAACCATGACCGACAGTAGTTGATGAACCTGTTCCTGTATAAGTAGTGATTGAAAACCCTGATGTTGTATTTGTTTTAACAACAGACTGTATAGCCCCATCAAAATTACTTGATCCAAGAGTTGAGTTTGTATTGACCTGTCCTCCCATTCCACTATGGCTAGAACAATAGTAATAAAGAGTAGGTGCAGAAGCAGCTACAACTATCGTTACCTGTGTTGAGCTATTATGTGTAACCCCTGTTGTATATTCAGACCCACCTCCATGCGTACCATCTGCTGTTGTAGAAAATCTAAATGGATGTCCTGATGGATAGTTAAATATGTAAGTACCACCCTCTGCAAGATCAAGAGTTACAGCATTTGCAGCAAATCCATCAAATCTAAATTTATTTCCAGAATCGTCAACAACTGTAACTGTATAAGTTTTGCCATCAGTATCGCCAGCGTTCCAATTCCATGCAACATAGTTACCACTACCATCATTAACACCTCCATTACTACCAACAGAATAACCATTACTGTCAAAACTTGTTATAGATGTTGCTTCTGTACCTTCTGCACCAGTTGTGTTAGATATTAGCTCTTTAGTTGCACCACGAACTGCATCAAATAAAACATTACTATTTGTTCCATTTCTTCTTTTAACCCAAACCCAATCAGGTTGAAAATTTAAACCTGTTATGGATTGAGTTCCACCATTACCTGTATAAAGCAAATTATTGAAATGTTGATTAGGTAACAGTATTGTTGGGTCGGGTAAGTTTGCTGAACATAATGATTTATAGCCTGTTGGTGCTGTATAGCTAAATGCACGTTGACCAAAATTAAAATTAAAAGTACACGCCAAACTTCTAACAACAGGTGCTAAAAATTCTGACCCTCCAGTAAAAGTCATTGCCTCACTTGAACCAGCAGAAGGATTTCCAGAATTAAAATAAGTTCCACCACTTCCAAACCAAATTTTTCCAGCATCAAAATCAATTGCTACTTGAATCACAGTTCCAGTTGAAGTTGTTGGTGGTGTTGAAGGATTATTGCCAGCTAAATCTATATAATCACCATTCGCAGGTCTATAGACTATTCCACCGCTGACTGTTGGGTTATCTGTAGTATTTAAAGTTTCTCTTGCCCAACCAACTGCTGCTAAACCACTTCCAGAAGTAAATTCAACCTCGTAATACCATTTACCTGATGATTGTGCAAAAGTTCCTTGTGTATTAGTATTATATGCTGTTGATGATGACCCCGCTGCTTTTAAATTACCATCGCTAAGTGTAGTATTACTATCTTTGTGGAGTGCATTAAGAGTACAGAAATTATTAGTTGGTGTATCTTCCAAAGAATCATTACCAGCACCAGCACTTACAGAAAAATTATTTGGTGTAAAGTTGTTGCCGTTACCGCTTGAATCTTTGCCAAGTGTTGTTGCAGTCGTTCCAGAATTATCTGAAAAATTCAAATAAAATCCATTTGTTCCATAACTTCCTGTATATTTTTTAGGATTCCATTGACCTGTTACTGGGTTTGTCTCTCCAAAAGATGCTGGTGTTAATTGTGATCCGTCAATTAAATTAATTTCTGCCATATATCCATCAAACTTACCTGTATTATTAACTGATCTGCCAAAATAATGAACTGCTGTTGAATTTATATCAAACTCTTTATTAGAAGTAGGATATGTACTTGTATCAAAAGCTGTTTGTTGTGTTCCATTAACATATATTTTTATACGATCTGATGATGAACCTTGTGTTGTATCAATAGCTAATACAATATGATACCAAGCAGAAATATCTCGAAATTTTGCGGTTGTTGTTAGGTTTACAGCTTGAGAACCACTATCTACATGATTTATTTGTAATTTATCATCTCCATCAAAAATAAAAAAAGTTCTATGTCCTGTACCTGTACCAACTTCAAGTATTCTTTGATGGTTGTCTAGATTGCCTGATCTTTTTAGCCAGACTGATAGTGTAAAAGTAGTTCTATTACTAGCACTACTAGGTGTTCTCTCTAAGTAAGCAGAATCATCATCATTAAATCTTAAACTACGATCTACTGTGAAATCAGCAGCAGCTCCAGATGCCCCTGCCCGAATTGTGTCAAATAAAGCCATCTATTTTACATCTAAAGTAACAACACAATGAATTACATAGGCTTCTTTAATTACATAATCTAATCTATCAACTGCGTTTGCTGCTGTCGATAGTGTGGGTGCTGTACCTCCAGGAAATTTGAAGTAAGATTGAAAACTTGCTGTCCTAGAACCAGTACCATCTTGAATAATGAAGATAGAACCGCTACTTCCAATAGCACTTGATGTATTTGTATTAGTAATAGTTCTATTACCTCCAAGAGTCACAGTAAAGTGAGAAGCAGAAGCAAAATCTACAGTTATTGAAGAACCATCTGTAAGTGATGAAACTGAAGAAGTTGCATTTCCTGTAATATTTATTCCCTGTGCTGTAGTTTCAAATTTCTTAGTAGCCGAATGATATAGCTCATTTGCCCCACCATTAATGAACTGAGCCAAAATATTAGAACCACCATTGTCTCTGATAATTACATCATCTTCAGCCTCAAGTATTAAATCATCACCATTACTGGTAATTTTTAGATCGTTTGTGGCACTTGTAATAGTGCTGTCAGTTGCGTCATGTGTGATAGTTAAATCTGAACCAGCCCCAAAAACTAAGCTTGCGTTATCAGCAAACTCTAGTGCATTATCTGATCTGTCAAAGACAATATCTCTTCCAGCAGTTGCACCATCAAAAGTTACATCCTCTTGGAATATATTTGTTGAAGTAAAAGTATTTGCTGCTGATAATCCCGCATGACCAAAGTTTGTAGCCGATACATCACCAAGGCTTATAAAAGCATCATTAGCTGCATTTCTAATTTTTAAGGTATTGCCATCAATATGAGGAACATAAGCTGCTACACCGATTGTAGGGTCACCAGAACCTTGATTTAGAGTGCTTAATGCAGCAACTATTTGATTAAGTTTTGTTCTTACAACAAGACCAGTTCCGTTGTCAGTTGTAAAACCTGACCCTCCAGTATTATCAACTCTTGCCATGAGAATCTAGTATTTTTTCTAAGTATATCCTAAATATTAACCTTTACCAAAACCAATAGCAGTAAAGTTAAAGTTTCTATCAACAGAACTGCCAGAACTATTTTTAAAATGAACAGTAAATCCAGTTCCAGTAATACTAGAAAGCTCAAAGAAATCGCCAGAAGCCATGTTTAAAGCAGTAATTCCGATAGCTGGCGGATTAGAGTTTGCACCTAATAAAGCACTAGTGCCAGTGAAAAAGGGTGAGTTGAAGCTGATTGACTTAGATCCTGCCCCAGAAGCTATAGTTGTTGTACTTTGTTCTGTTCTTCTTTGAAACTCTGCAAAATATCCCAATTGACTCACTCTTATATCTTGGTTTGTATCCTGTGTTGTTAACACACATTTAAATTTAAATGTTCTACCTTTAAATGTGCCATTTGCAAATTTTTGAAAATCTGAATAGCTACTACCATCTTGAGAAGTTTGAACAAAAACTTCTGCGTTTGTATCAACTGAAGCTGTGCCATCAAAATCCTGTCTTGCATCAATATCTGTAACTGAATCTATTAAATCTGAAGAATATACAGAATCAGTTTGGATAATTTTTTTTAAATCAAGACTAAATACTGCACCTAAATCTAAAGTTTCATTAAATAAATAAGTACCAGTTGTTGAAACACCACCAATATCATCAATTGAAGTTTCAGAATCAATATCAGTACTATCATCAAAATTACCTGTTCCAGCTAAACTAATTGAATTTGTACCAGAATCAAATCCAACATTAGTTTTAGAACCTTGAAATTTAGGACTATCCTGATCTTCCCTTCTTGCCTGTACTAATAATTTTGGCTGTGCTTCTGGTAAATCTATAACAATACTTGTTTCACCTGTGCTAAAGCGATCCCCATCGTCTTGCGTCTTGAGAATATACTCACCTTCCAAAAGTGGAACCATTTTTTCTGTTGAAGCACCACTTAATGCAAAAACAAGATCAGTTGCATCAGAAAAAGTACCGCTGCCGTCCGTTTTTGGGGTGTGCCTTATGTGAATACGCCCCCCTGCGCGCACATCCTGATCTGGTACAGCATCCCATCTAAGTCTGATCTCTTTATCAGAAATAGGTTCATAAGTAAGATTTGTAATATCAGATGGCGGTGCTGTCTTACCAACTGCATTAAATGTTAAATCAGCTGAAGTTGCACTTGTCTGTAGAGCAACATTATAACTAAATACTTGTATTTCATAAGTACCTATATCAGTATTAAATATTTCAAAGTCAGGAGAAGAAACTGTTGTTGAAACAAAATTTCCATTATTGAATCTATAATTAACTTGATATTGAGTAACACCAACGATAGGTTGCCAACTAATAATTAATTTAGAAACTGCTTGATTATTTATTTCAACAATTTTTTCTTCTGCTTGCAAAGCAGTTGGTGGAGCTTTTAGTTCATTTAGTATTGATACTGTTCTTGTTGGCAAACTTGCACCATCTTCAATAAACGCATATTTAGTATCTACATATGATAAAGCTGTAATTCCATAATTTATACCATCAGATTCTTCTACTGTTATTACTCTAAATTTTTGAGCTTCAACTGTATCATTAGCCAATAACCAAACAGTATTAACATTTGGAGCTTGTGAGTATGCTTCTGAAACAGTTATAACTGCACCTGAGATAGATGAAACATCTTTAGTTTCTACAGTTCCATCTGGTAAAACAACACTTAATTTTGGATTATTTGTTGTAGGTAAATCTGTAGAAGCAGTATCATCTACAGTTATCTGCGTAGTTGTTGCAGCATTAACTCTTCCACCTCTACGAACACCAGAACGAACAGGATCAGCAATATCAATAACAGATCCAGGTCTTACAACAACACCAGAATCTATAGAAGTTGCAAATGTAACTACTTCAGATTCATTTTGTTCAGCAAATAAAATTGCTTTCGCTAATCTGAGAGCTTGCCCTCTGCTAGTACACGCAAAAGCTTTTACCTGTTTAATAATTACTCCAAATTTAGCAATAGCAGCTGTATCCTCATATACCTCATAATCTATTTCTCTACTATCCATGTTGAAGTAAGAAACAGAAATTACAGTATTTCTTGTTTTTAATCCACTTCCTGAGTAACTAAATCCTTCTTCAGTTACATTGGCAAGATTAAATAAATAACTTGCATCTTTTGGACTATCTTGTGCAAGTTGAATACTACCAGCAGACCATATCGGCATACATCTCATTACACCTGCAAGATCATTTATTAAGTCATATGCCTCACCAGAACTTTGTATATTTACATTGCATGAAAATCTGGCCTCCTGTCCTCCAGCACCATCATCGACTAAAGTATTAGCAAATTTACTAGCAGTAACAAAAGAAAACAAATCAAGAGAACTATCAGTTATATGATTTCCAAATCCATATCGTGTATCTGTGAGAAGGTCAAGAAGTATCATTGAGGGGCATGAACACCATTGGGCTGCTCCGAGTACTCCGTTAAACACGTAGCCGTCAGGGTAAATAATTCGACCTGTATCAGCATCTACAGTTGGAGTTCCAGAACTACTAGCACCTGCTCCTGGAATCCTTACTTTTATTCCTCTTATACGATATTTTCTGCTAGGTAATGATTGGAACTGCATCGAGTCCAACCTAAGAGAAGCATAAGCACTATTTGCATAAGTTGAGGCATCATCTATTATCTCTGCAAAACTTGTCCATATAAAAGCATCTATAAGACCTGTAGATGTGCTGTCTGCTGTGACTCTTGTAACTCTTATATCGACAGGAAAAGCACCTGTAAAACTTACTCTATAATCTCTTTGGTAAGCGTCAGCACTTCTACCTGTAACAGTATCTGTAATCACATCAGTAAAACCACCAGAATTATATTGAACTGCTATTTTCAATCGAACAGAAGAACCTAATAAATCTCCTTTATCTGTAGCTTTTTGTAATTGTGGAAAAGTTATTGTTATATTTGCAGCATCAACATTTGAATTTGTTATTTGTCTTGTAACAGGAGAAGATTGAGTAACAGTAACACCTACTGCTGTAACAGAAGAACTACTTTCAATACCTTCAACTTTTGTTTGATCTGAAGTGCCGAATCGCGGATCAAAAGTTACATCTTGAAAATTAAAATCAGTAGTTTGTGGATTTGTTGAATCAGCAGATGCTTTTAAAACTGGAGTATCATCAAGGATTACGTCTTTAAGGGCAGCATTATTATATGCAGTAGTTCCTTTTGTTCTGCCTTCTTTTGATGCAGTTGCAAATCCTTCAATCTCTCCCTCCGAAATTAAATCCAATAGCGTTGCAAAGCTTCTACTGTGTAAAGTATCGGGAGTTCTTGTTGGTACAGCTTGCTGAGCTTGTTGCCTAACACCACCAGAACCAATAATTTTTTTTGGTAAATCTGTCATGCTTGTACCTGCTGAGTATCAACAGCTGCACTAATTACCACTGAGCCAGTGATAATCTCTCCAAAGACTAAAGGTACTGGCGTACCTGCTCTTGATGTGTTTTGTGTGCCAGAAAATTTATATGACAAACGAGGATCTGTTTCATTATCAAATTCTTTTATTTTAGGCAATGGAAATAACATCTCTGAAACACCATTCACAGTCAACATCAAACCAACACCTGCCATTGCTTTTGTAAAAAAACCTACTTTTGCAAAAGATCCAGCAGTACCAAATAAACCTTTTGCTAAACCTACATTACCTGTTGCTACTGGCATAAAAAACGCACCAGCTATTAAAGCTGCACCTAATAATATTTTTCCTGTACCACTTCCAGCACCAGATATAACAGGAACGATATGTATATCTTGCTGTCCTATTGGATGATGTATTTCTTCTTCATTTACAGCATAATTACCAACTTTTACCTGATAATATTTAGGATTCATATATTTTTCTACTTGCGGAAAATTATTAACAAGAAAACTAACTGCTTTTGCAAGACTATCTACTTGTATTTCAAATTCTTTATGACCTACAAACTTTGCAAGCTCACCATATAATTTTAATTTACGCAACATAACGATACCTCCCTCCTGTACATTTTAATAACCATTGAGAATAAGGCTCTCTACAAGATAGTCTATCGGTTAAATGATGTAAAACATCTCCATCTAGAAAAATAGCTACATGATTCAAACCAACAGATCCAATAGACATTAATAAAGCATCACCATTTATAAGTTTCTCATCTGGTCTAAGTTCTCTAAAACCAGTTTTAGAAGCACAACTTTCAAACAAAGGATTTAAAATAAATTCTTCTGGTGTTGTTGGTCTATCCCAATCTTTTAATTCAATATTTTTTTCCTCTTTATACCAATCTTTTACTAAAGACCAACAATCAGTAACACCCCAAACCCAAGGTCTGCCAATTAAAGGTGGTCTATATCCACAAGGCTCACAGTAACCCCATTTTTCTGTTTTTGGATTGACAATGTGCCATGGAAGATTGCTTTGTTCACAGCTAATCTTATCTGCTTGACTAGGTGTAGGTGGTGTTACAGGATGGCTATGAACAACGGCTGTTATTTCTCCAGTATTATCTGCTTTTATATAATCTTCTGGATCAATAATAAAACATTGATGATTTGTTATTGAAAGATTACGACAAGGAAAATATTTTTCTTTTCCTCGAATATTCAACAATAAACCACAAGACTCTTTAGGATCTTCTCTTTGTGCATGAAGTAATGCTTTGTATTTCCAAGTCATCCTATAAACGTACCAATTGAAGGAAATTCTGTTCTAGTGCATTGTCTTTTTGGCGCACGAACACCAGCAAGATCAAAAACTGCTGCTAATTCAAATTGTACTGCCTCTCTATTTTCACCTGATTTTCTATCAATTTTATATATTTCTTGAGGAAATTCTGCTGTAGGATCTGGTGTTCCTAATGGATTTGTACCACCACTAAAATTAGAAGCATCAAGGTAACGTGCCAAAGTCCTAATTCTTTTTACAGTAGATCCTGTTAAATCATTTCCTGTCGTTACAGCATTTACGTTTAACAAAATAGCAGTAATAGTTCCAAGAGCATTGCTGATTGTTAAAGTAGGTCTAGGTAATTGTCCATTAGTAAAAGCAAAACCTTCTGCCTGTATCGGCATTTTTGTATATGTATTACTTGCCCAGACAATATCGCCATTAGCATTTAAACTGGTTCCATTATGAAAACGATATGTTGTTGAAGATCCATGTAAAGTTGCATCTGTAGTTATTGTAAATAGTTCAATTATTGCTGAAGGGTTGATCTTTTGTAGATCAGTAATAATTGGAGCAGTACTCATGGTTCAAAAACTTGTCTAAATGTAGCAGTTACTGTTGCTCTATCTGCATAATCTATACTTTCATTGTAACCAGGTTGTGCAACAAACTTATATGATGATGATTCTCCTGGTGGGGTGTAATCAAAACTAGCATTATCAGTAGCCCTAGCATTTAAAAAATCCATAATAGTATCTGACTCTGTCAATGTAATATTTTTCCAAGTTAAATTATATTCTTTTGGGTTTTGATTTTCTGCCAAACCAAAAGTAATTCTATGCTCAAAACCATCAGCAAAACTTACAATACGAGTTTTAGGACTCTGTTTTTTTATTATAGGAAATGATGCTACAGGTGTAGCTGGAAAAGTTGCCATTATGAAAGTAAGCCTCCAGGTCTTTGTTGTTTTATAAGTTCAGATTGTATTGCAGATGACAATGCAAGTCCTAATGCCTTACCTTCTGCCTCATTACCTTCAACAGATGAACCAGAAGCATCTACATTTACAACTATGTTAGTAGCACTACCAGAAGCTTCAACCCCTAAGTTACCAGAACGGCCACGTTTAAGAGGAAGTATAGCCTCCGCACCCGCTTCGCCCATTAATCCAAAATTGCCAAAACCTCCAGAACCATAAGCGAATAATGTAGGCTGTCTTACAATCCCCCCTTTTGCAAACTTTTTTAAACCTTTATCGTATACATTACCCTTTGCATTAAAACTTGCCATTGTAACTTCACCTGTTCCAGCACTAGTACTTGTTGATCCTAAACCTGGAAATATAGCACCAAGAATTGGTGTAATAATAGCTTGTCGTATGGCTATTCTTGTAATATCTGCAATTATTGATCTTGCGAAATCTGCAAAATTTAATTTGCCTGTTGTTACAAAATTAACAAGTGCATCTTCCATACCTTTAAATGCATTTACTGTTGCATCTTGTATTTGTTGACTTACATTTTTTATTGATTCTAAATAACTTTTTGCACCCGCTTTAATGTCATCTAATATATTAGTTGTTTTAGCTGCTTCTGTATTAGCATCTTTTATTGGAATAAGAGTCTTTTTAATTTCTTCTTTTATTGCTGCAATTTTTGGTAGTATTTCATCTAGTTGCGCTTTGCTAGCTTTTAAATTATTTCTTATAGTTCCGCTAGATATTGGAAAATCGAATGCTCCATATACATTTTCATCTAATAATTTTTGATTAGCTTCAATACTTTTTATTATCTTATCTCTTTCTTCTAATAAATCTCTTAACTTGTCTTCTTGATATTCTTCACCAATTTTCAAAAACTTTCTTAATGCTTCTGCTGCTCCATTAATTTGTTCAACAATTTTAGTAAACCTGCTTTGAAATTCAGCACCAATAGGTCTTAGTAATTGACCAACATTATCTCTAAGTTCTGATAATGCTGTTGCTAATCTATCACCAGCAGTTTCTGGAGCTTGTGCTAAAAGCTTTGCATTATCCTCATATCTTAATAACAATGCCTCACTAAAATTAACAAAATCATCAAGAGTAACTATGCCTTGTTCTAAAGCTTTATCTAACTCAGCAGGTGTTTTATTCATAGACTCAGCAAACAATGTAAAAGCCCCTGGAAGCCTTTCACCCAGTTGCTGCCTAAGCTCTTCTGCCGATACCTTACCTTTTGAGAATACCTGTGACGTTGCTCGCAAGGCTGCTTTCATATCTTCTAAATTACCACCAGTACCTCTTATAGATGATGAGATAGCTAAGAAAGATTGTTTTGCATCTTCTACAGACAAACCAGCACCAATAACAGATGCTGTTAACGATGTAAATTGTCTTGTTATAACATCTTGTGGTATTGCTAAATCTTTAGATACCTTTTTTAGAAAGTTTTGTGCATTTGCATATTCATCCATGTCACCTATAACTAAACGTAATGCTCTACGTTGTTTTCCTAAAGCAGCACTATATTCTGTTGATTCTTTTAAAGCACCAGTTGTCTGACCAACTGCTGCACCTATTGCACCACCAGTTATTGCACCAGCAGGTGTACCTGTAACTAAACCACCAATAGCTGCTCCAGCAAAACCCTCGAAACCACCATATATACCTGCACCTGCTATTGCACCTCCTGTCTGTACCATACCTTTTAGACTACTTTTTTTTGCTGTAGTATTTAACTTTCTAAGTCGTGCCTCCAACCTTTCTGCATTTCTTGTTGCAATCTTAAATTCATTGCTTCCTATTCTTACTGATCTAGCTAATTGTCTATAAGAATTAGCAAGATTTTGTGTACCAGCAATAGTTTGTGTAGCTGTTTTTTTCTGGGCAGCAAGATGACCTGTTAGTCTTCTACTACTTTTGCCAACAAGTGTTGTATTATCATTTAATTTTTTTAAATTATTTTGAAGACCACGCAGCTTATCTACACCTTCTAACTGTAATAAAAATTTTAGTTTTGTTTCTCTATTAGCTACCATTATTTTTTATCCTTCTGCATTAGTTTCAATGCCTCGTATTCCATTACTTGTATTCCTTCAAACATAGCAACAGAATCTTTAACTGTATATATTTTACACAAGTATTCCAAAGATTTATAGTTTATGCCAGTTAATCCAGCCATACTGACATACCACTGCGTTGATAACTTCCAAAACATATTAACAATCTCTCTATTCTCTTCCCAAACTATACAATCAGTTATTTTTTTGTTTTTACTTTCGGCTGCGATTTGTTCTTCTGTAGCACCAAATGCTTTTAATGCTTCTACAGTTTCATCTATAACATCACCTTGTACCCAATACCTCGCAGCCTCTCTTAGTTTTTTTCAGTAGCTCCCTGAACACTTTCACCATACGCTTTTATGATTCCAAGAACAATAAATTGGTTATCAAGGATTGCCTCCAAGTTATCCTCGTTATATTCTATTTCATTACCATCAGCATCCTTAATACCTGACCATCCAACTAGCACACTTTTTACAAAGTTTTCATCGCCAGCTTCAATAAGATCAGCAAATGCTTTACGACCTTCATTTTTAAATTTAGCCGTAAAAGTTTCTTTTTTAAATTTGCCTTTTTCTGGCGATTGAACAGTTACTTCCCAATCATATTCAGTAACTTTTTTAAAAACTAATGCCATAAATTAAGTCATTACGATACTTAGCTCATTATTACCTGCTGTTGTAGGTAATGCCAAGTAGGGTAAACTCAAGCTATTGACCCCACCAGTGTCTCCTCTTGTTACTCCTGTTATGTCTGTCTGTGGAACATTAACAGTAACAATATTACCAGCAGTAGCACCAAGAACTATAGAACTATTACCAGTGGCAGTAGCAACAGCTTTAGCAAAATAATCTGTTGTTGCTCTTACTGGCTCTTCTATTACAGCAGTACCACCAGGCGCACGATTAGTGATCAAAACTTCTTGACTAGATGCTGTTTCTTTATAAAGCACTTCATTATTTAAAGCTAAATCGAAAGATTCTATTCTCTGTGATGTAGCACCATGAAATGTTGCAGTAGTAATGTTTGTATCATTTACTTCTAATGCTGCTGATTGGTTAGCAACTGTAAATGTACCTGACATTGCAGTGCTATCTGGAGCGTTATATATTCCAGTAAACTCAAAGTTAATCTGAGCAAACTGACCTGCCGTCATTGAGATAGTAGCTGTTCCTCTGCAACCTGTGATAACGTGTCTTGTTGCACCATAAAAACAAAGAATTGTACAACTAGAGAACGATGCACTGACAGGAGCATAAGTTACAGATGTAGAACCTACAACTGTTTCTGAGAGTCCACAACTTTTTAGAAGAGGTGATAAAGCACTTGCAGTACCTGCCGAGCCTGATCCTGACAACTCAGCACCAAATGATACAGCTACACGTTTGTTAGCAAGTAATGTGCCTTGTGTACTGTTACCTAAAAACCCTTGAAAGGTAGGTGCTTGTACATTATCAGATTCAATTGGTGTTACTTCTATATCAGTAACTTGGATAGCATTAGAACCAGCTACAGGAGATGGATTACTCCCATAAGATGATTCAATCTTTGCTAGTAGTTTTGTCGTTCTTGTTAGAGCCATTGTCAGAGGAGGAATCGGTTTCTGGAACTAGTGTACTCTTTCCTGTTTCTGGATCGAACATATATGTTCCACCCTCACCAGGATTAGGCACTTCTGTATTTAGTTTAGCCATGAAATCATGCAGCAGTTAAATCAGATCTACTTGTACGATAACGCACAATAAAATCTTGACTAATTATACCAAGAGGTATATCAGCCTCAACCAAACTAAAATCAGTACGGTCTGGCGTTAGATCCAGAGCATACGAATTTATAGTTTGATCTGCCATTAATCTTAAATGAACTTGTTGCGTATAGGTATCAGAATCGTCATCTGGTACGGCAGCCCTAACAATTGTTGACACTCTTACCCTCATTGCCCAATCTAACTTGTCAAAAAAGTTTGTATCTGTAGGATTATCCTCTACTGGCTCAATAATTATTGCAGGTGTTTCTGCCCTTGCTAATGGTTCTACTCTAGATCTATAAACAGTAGCATTTGTTATAGCATCTAAATTAGTTTTCATTCTTGCTAATATTAGCTCTCGTCTTGTATCTGCCATTAGACTTTACTTAATAATAATGTAGTAAAACTGCCATCATCTATGAGCAAGTTTTCTCTAACGGTGTAATTTGTAGAATCTACAGATATTGCTGTGCCACGAGATGCAGATGTAACATCAGTTGTTTTCGATGTTAGTAAATATTCAACAGATGTAGCAAGACCACCACCAATTACATCTGTAGGTTTATCTAAAATACCTTTAAAAGCAGTGCCACTACCAATCTGACAACTTACACCAAAGTCGTTTAAATATACGTTCAAGGTGTCAGCATCTTCAGTTAGTGCCATTTACTTTTTTCTTGCTGTTGTTTTTTTAGGCTTTGCTACTTCTACAGGAGCTTCTATTACTTTGCCCATAGAACTTAACAATGCAAAATCACGATCACTAATGTCGTATGTCTCTCCAGCTTCTAGTGCAGTTCCACTAGCACATACGTTTTGTAAACACTTTACTTTCATAAAAAAAAGGGGGTGTAATACCCCCTATAGTAAAACCATTATGTGGTTACGTCTAAGATTGCAGCAAATGATTGTGCATGACGAACAGCAACATCAAATGCAACTACAGCCTTAACAGAAGTTAAGTTCTTAGCAAAGTCATCACTGTCCTCACCAACTGTAATCTCTACTCCACCACCAAATAATCCTAAGATTGCTTGTGAGAAGTCTCCTAATACAACAGCAGAACAAGAACCTGATGTAGAACCTTTAGTAAGGTTGCTAGGTACTTGGTTTGTCATTGCTAGTGGATAACCATTAACAGCAATTGGAGTAGCACCTCTACCTAAAGCTTGTAGGTTGTTGTTAACAAGATACTCACCACCAGATGTCTTAAGTTTCTTAATAGCACCCATGACTTTAGCGTTAGTTACATAAGAGATAGAATCAGCATTAACGCTTGCGTTGTCTTCCATCATTGCAGTTTCTAAATCAACTAAGGCATCAACTGTAATAGCACCACCATTAGTACCCATAGCAACTGAACCTATACCAGAAGTCTGCATAATACCTGTAGGCTGACCTGATGAACCAGTACCATTTAAGATACCTAAATCCAAACCAACATTTATACCTTCAGATAGGTCATTACGAACTAGCTGCTCAATACCAGGTGTTGCTTGTATAAGCATATTTCTTGAGAACTTAGACATTGTTGCTAATGTCTTAGGTGTCATTGAAATCTGATCAAATGTTGACTCAGCTTGTGATATAGCTGTTGTTTCAGAACTTAGATAACCAGTAGATGCAACACCTGATCTTCTTGGGATTGCAACATCACCAACTAGACCTGATAAAACTTGAACACCAAGACCAACCATAACTGTGTTGTTTCTTAATGCCTCGATAAAATCATCAGCCCTTAAATCTGTAGCAACGATGTTACCACCAGTTGTAGCTCCAGAAGTTACATATGTAGCTCTGTTTAGTGCAGAGTAAGGAATAAACAATGATCTGCTGCTTCCACCAGTAACACTGTTCTTAGCAATATCCTGAGATACTTCTCTAGCAAAACCAGCACCTGGTCTATCCCAGTTGCCATCACATAAAGCTTGAATACCAGCAGAGATTTTATACTCTCTGTTTTCTTTATGATTTAGTTCAACAGGAGTAACTGTTTCAATTGGTTTTGCACCTAACTTTTCAAGAACATTAGCTCTTGCCTCATTAAGTGTTGTGCCGTTTGCAATCATCTGATCACCCATTTCTGATAATGAATGTCTGTTGCATAGAGCAGTAATTTCTCTAATTCTTGTACGCTCATCAGATTGAGCCTTTTTAGTGGCTTCTGAACGCACAACCTCTA
>VTLG01000966.1_pt1 | contig 23150 bp, 34 predicted proteins | sample 4694571 | NCBI WGS metagenome assembly VTLG01 (sample SAMN12604809, study PRJNA352737) | marine metagenome | biome: ENVO:00000447; feature: ENVO:00000209|ENVO:00000569|ENVO:01000036; material: ENVO:00002151; isolation source: viral sequences binned using virsorter ...
GGTCGGGAAGCATTTACCATAACCCTGACATTTCGGCGTGGGTGCAAGAAGAGTTAGCGAAAAACGCTGGGGAACATCCCGCCTGGTATGAGGCTTTCATGCGGCGTGACCCGGCGGAAGAAATAAAGAAATTTCAAGGACTTTACGCTGCGGTACAAAACGAGACACTGTTGCTCCGCCCCGAATTTGAAGTTCTTGTAGATTATTTAGCAGACCGCAAACAAGCAATCGAAGTGTTAGCAGATCGTAAAGCCCGTGGACATTCAGGAAACCTGCACGCAAACCGAAACAATGATGTGGATTTGTGGTGGGAAGGAACGAAACGAGAATATCAAAACATTCCCGAGTTCAGCGAAGTGTTTAACCGTCTCCTCGAATGGGATGACCTCAACCCGGAAACCTGGGTGTTTGCTTTGAGAGAAGAAGCGTAGGAGAACGATATGGTGGGAATGTTTGCTTTGCCTGCTTTGCCGGTGTTAGTGAAATGGGTGGGGGTTGCGGCCGCTACTGCTTTGGCTGGAGCGGCAGGCCAGTGGATAGATGAAGAAATGGGTTGGAGGGACAAAGAGGGGGGTCTTTCTGACGAACAGAAAGATCAACTCAGAGCCGCGATTCGAGCTGAAGGAAACTCTGTAGAGGCTTTCGAAAAAGAGTTTGGACCTATAGATGAGTTGACTCCAGCAAAGGTGGAGGAAGCCGAAAAAAAAGAAGCAGCCGAAAACCCGGTGGCTCCTGCCCGATCCGACCGCACTCAACAGGGCCTTACCGAGTTTTCTGCAACTCACCAAGACCCCAACGACCCTCTTTTGGGTCGCCGGCGAGGAGCTATCGACCCAGGAACATACCAAGGGTCGATAAGTGACCCGATTCTGCAAGACCCCGAAATTGTGTGGGGTGCAGAATATGTGAAGTTTGATGATCTTGTAGCCGAATACAAGCGACTTTCTGAAAGAGATCAGGAACGTTTAGCGGAAGCCTTGTTTGCTGGTGACGAAGCCACACCGGAAGGGTTTATGGCCGGGTTGGGGATTGAAAGCATTGAACAAATTTATGACCCTTTCAACGTTATCCAGGCCATGCAGGTAGCGGCAGTCGAAGCGGCAAGAACTTATCCACTGTTGGAAGACACCCCTGAAGAGGCTTCAATGATTCCCACGTTGGGGGAACGTTTCTCTGGGTTCAGTAACGAAGATTTCAATAAGGCTGCCGATAACCTTTTTGCTGGCCGCGAAAACGAGTTTATTAGTAAAGCCGAATTGAAAAGAAAGTTTGAAGCCGCTTACGGACAGCAAACAGGTCGTGTTCCATCCGAAAAAGTTCTTCTCGCATTTATGAAAGGGATTCGTTCCCGAGAAATAGCTGGCGAAGATGTGGACGACTACGAGTTGTCTGAACTTGCTATCGAAACGGCACAAGCGGAAGCACCTGAGTTGGTGGAGTTCCAAAGAACTTTGCAGACGACCAGCAAAATTAATGATTTACTTTCGAGGCTCGCATGAAAATCTCTATTGAAAGGCTAAGTAAAGCACTAGAGGAACGGGGTTTAACTCCTGACCAGATCTTCAATTTCTTGGCTATAGCACGCGGCGAATCCAGCTATCTTTTTGAGGCACAAAACCCTGAAGGCAACGACAATTCGTGGGGTCTTTTCCAAATCAATTTCACTAAAGCTGCCGATGGCGTGGGACGGGCTAAGGCGTTGGGGATACCTGTCAAAGCCGACGGTTTACCTACGTTAGCTGGGTTAGCTAAATACTTCGGATTGAAACGAAACGCTGATGGTACTTACAGTGTGCGGGACGGTGTGTCTGAGGAAGAACTTATTAAAGCGAATCTTGATGCTTTAATGATGATGTGGAACGGGAAGGATTATGGGGCTTGGTCTGTTCACCCCGACAACGCAAAGTTTGACGAAAATCAACGGGCTCAAGATTTATGGTATGGCACTGATGACCAAATAGGTCATGTTGATTTTGTCACACAAGTTTTAGAGGACTCTGATGATCCTACGTTGAACACGATTCTTGTTGAATCCCCAAAAGAGTGGAAACGTCCTGAAGGTGCCGATGTAGAAGAGTGGCCTGACTTTCAGAGTGGCGGCATTGAAGACCCACAATTCGCAACCCCAAGTCAAGACGAAACGAGTCCTGACTATACGGGACCAATAATAAGCGACCATGATCCTCGTATCACGGAAAGAATTGAGCGGGGAATTGGGCCAGACGAAATTCTGTTAGATGAAGAACAAAGTTCTGAACTGCAACAATCATTGTCTTGGGCAGCGTTTGAAGAACTGAGTGAACGTTTGAAAACAGAACAAGATCCAAAGGTTCGTGAAGAGCTTTTGGATCGGCTTCAGGAAGCGGCTTGGGAAATAAAACTTGAAGGGGATTCGCTGAATGAGTCTGGCGAAATTGAAAGGGGGGGAGAGGAAAGCGACGAGGAAGATAACGCTGCCGTGTTGGATGCTCTTCTTGCTATGGATGATTTGACTGATGAACAAAAGCAGTTTATTCGTGAAGAAATGGGCAGCGTTTCGTTTTGGTCACAAGACCGGGATGATCTGATGGTCACCACTCCTGACGGTCGCCGGATGAATGTCCTTAAATGGATTATCGAACATACAACCCCTGAGGGTCTGGTGATGCCGGACGAAGAAATGCTTTTCTGGTTGAACAAAACCACCTACGTCCAAAACAATGCAGACGGCATCCGAAAACGGGATGTGGCGTGGTTTAACGCTGGACCGGGTGTCCGTGAACACCTCCTCGAAAACCCTGGGAAAAATGGAAAAGGGTTTGGGCGTAGCGCTATTCTTCGGGAAGCACAAAAAATTGGGTTCAACTGGTTGCAAGACAACCCTGCTCTCCTCGACAAACTCGCTTACGACTCCTACCGTTTCGGTTGGGACGGATACGATGTCAAACGGGCTCTCGCCGGGATAAACACTTTTGAAAGCGCAGACCTGGCTCGAGGAACTATTCTCGCTAACCGCCAAAACGTCATGGACACAGCCGCCCGCTACTACATGCCTCTCAGCGCCGAAGGAGCCGACGACATGGCGTGGGATATGTATTTGGGTGAAGAAACTTTGGGTTCAGTGGAAGCAATGTATCGGGAACAAGCCAAAGGACAGTTCCCTTCTCTTTCCGGTCTAATCGACCAAGGCGTATCTATGCGAGCCTATTTTGATCCTTACAAGCAACGCATCGGCCAGCTCCTCGAGATGTCGGATGTGGATTTGATGAACGATCCCCGGTTCCAACCGATCATGTTTCCTGGGGCTGGGGGTGGACCGATGAGTCTTTCTGAGGCTCAAACGTTTACTCGACAGTTACCTGAGTGGCAGTACACGAAGAATGCTGAGGATGCTGCTCGAAGTATGGTTGATAATGTGGGCCGCATGATGGGTGTGGTGGCGTAATGGCACGAATACGGATGACCGGCGGCCACAGTTGGGTCCAAGTTTTGCCTTGGGACGAAGGCTACGACGACGCTATCGAAGCCACCCCAATGGCCATTGAGGGGAGGGATGGTGAGGGGCGCATGTTTGGGGGGCGTTCCGAAGCGGGGGTTGAGGACGTAAACGAGGACGAAGCCCAGGTTTCTACGGGTGTAGGCCAGTTCGGGTTGGAACCTGAAGGCGGCCAAAGAGGGCACGCAGATTTTGTTGGTTACACGGGTAGCACGGAGAGTTTGGGTGACCCTACAGGCACACCCTCTACAGGAGGAACCCCAGGGCGTACTGGTGCTGGGGGTGGAGAAGATTCGGAGGCGATGCGACAGCTTCGCAGCGACTATGAGGGACTGTCCACTCAACTACAAAACCTTATAGCGGACGCCAAAGAGAAAGCGACCGCTGACAGAGAATCGGTTTACGACACTCTCTACAACCTGTTTGTCACCGAACTTGGTTTACCTGAATCGCTTATGGATGACGTTATGGAAATGCTCATCAAAGGTGACTCCGATTTGGCGGTCACCCAAAAAATTCGACAAACACAAGAATACAAAGACCGGTTCCCGGTTATGGCTCAACGGGCAGACCTGAAACTGCCTCGCCTCAGTGAAGGCACCGTTCTGAAAATGGAACGCAAATATCGGGCATCTATGCGGCAAGCCGGTATGGAAGACCCTTCCCTCGACTACATGACACAATGGTTGGTGGGGGACGTTTCCGAAGCAGAACTGCAAACCCGTATCGCTCTCGCAGAAACCGCTGTACGAACCGCCAACACAGAAACGAAAGAGCAACTCAAAGATCTTTACAACATTGATGACACCGATCTTCTCAACTACTACCTGGACCCTGACCGGGCGACCGACATTTTTGAGGCTCGCCTCCAACTTGAAGCGGCAGGAATTTCTGCTGCCAGTGTTCGAGGGGCCGGTGCAGCGTTAGGACTCGGTGCTGCGGAAAGGTTGCAGGCATCCGGTGTTCAAGTTCGTGAAGTGGAACAGCGATTGGGTCGCCGTGCCGGACTTCTCGAAGATTTGATAGGCAGCGAAGGTTTGACTGCTGACGAACTCGCTGAAGGCGAATTTGGTACCGACCTGGAGGCTGCCACCGAGTTGCAACGTCTTGCAGAAGAACGCCTTTCAACGTTTCAAAGACGCAGCGGGGCTCTCACAACTAGTGAAGGAATCACCGGATTGGGTTCGGCTTCCACATAGCCAAAAACTTTTCTGTATACTCGTTCACGTTGATCGGCCCTCTCGGGGCGAGCTGTTTAACACCCCCTCCATCTCCAGTTCCACCGCTGGGATGCGTAACAGGACAGGTGAGTGACATATGACAGATTCCGACTCCACTTTCGGTGAAGAAGGTTCTGACAGCCCAACCGAGTCGAAACCGAACTGGCGACGAGATCTCGAGAACCGTGCGAAGGAAGCTGAAAGTCAGCTTGCGGAAGCGCAATCGAAGTTGAGTGGCTATGAGCGGCGTGACGTTTTTAGGTCCGCAGGACTTGATCCCGAGGACCGACAAGTAAGTTATTTCGTTAAGGCTTACGATGGTGAAATGGATGCAGAAGTTATCCGTGCAGAAGCGGAAGCTGCTGGATTCGTTGGACGAGATGCCCCGGCAGCTAGTCCTTCACCGATAAAACGTGACGCACTCGACGCCGAACAGCGTATTGCTGTGGCGGGCGAAGGTGGAGATCCGGTGTCACAAGCCGACCTGAACGCTCGGATAGCGTCAACGAACAACCCGGATGAACTTCGGGCGTTGATGGAGAGTGAAGGTTACCTGTGGGGCGCAGCGCAGTAACCTGCTAGCTAACAGTGGAGTCCCTCACCTTAGGACTTCACAATGGCCTACACAGGCACAGGGGACGTTTCCTCTGATACGGCGGCGTTTCAGCAACTTGCTTATTTCGCTTTCCGTTCCCAACCAATGTATGAAATGGTTGCTGATGTGCGCTCAACCGCGCAAACCCACAACGGGGCATCGGTCCAGTTCAACATTTATGACAACATGGCTCAGGCCACTTCAGCTCTGACTGAAACGTCTGATGTTACAGCGGTTGCCCTTGGCGACTCGACTGTGGTCGTAACACTTGCCGAGTACGGTAATGCGGTTATTACTACAGCGAAACTGCGTGGCACCTCGTTCTTGAACGTGGATGCTGACGCTGCGAACATCATCGGTTACAACATGGTTGACTCTGTTGACAAAATTGTTTCCGATGTCGCTAACGGTGGCACTAACGTCATTTACGCTCAGGGATCAGCGGGCTCACGCCCAACGTCCCGTGGCGCTGTTTCTGACGCTGCAACATTTGGTGCTCAGGAAGCACGCATGGCTGTAGCTGATCTGCGTACCGCTTCAGCTCCAGGGTTTGAAAACGGTAACTACATTGGCCTCATCCACCCGGACGTTTCCTTCGATCTGCGCGAGCAGACCGCGGTAACGGACGTTATCCAATACCAAATCCGTCAAGAAGGTGCCGCTGTTCGCAACGGCTCCATTGGCGTGTTCGGTGGTATCGAGTGGATTGAAAACCCTCGCGCCCCCATATTGGATGACGCTGGCGCTACAAGCACCACCAACGTTTACCAGACTCTTGTTGCTGGTAGGCAGGCGCTCGCTAAAGCGTTCAGTCGTGCTCCTGGCTTCGGGGAAGACCCAAGCGTCGTGTTCGGTCCTGTGACCGACACTTTGCGCCGGTTCCACCCTGTTGGCTGGTATCACCTCGTGGGGTACGGCATTTTCCGTCAAGCAGCAATGCAACGGATTGAGTCATCCTCATCCATAGGCGACAACACCTAATAGTTGTTGCTCAGGCTTGGGGGGGTCGAGTTCCCCCTTTCCTCGGCCCCCCCATCTAAGCCTGCTACTCTTGCTGTAAAGCGAGGACTTATGCCTAAAGTCGGTTCCAAACATTTCAGTTATTCCACGGCTGGCCGCAAGGCCGCTCGTGCCTATGCGTCGAAGACCGGTAAAAAGGTTACGAACACTAAAAAGAAAAAGCGGGGCAAAAAGTAATGGCCGGTAACAGTCAAACGAACGGTAATGTGACGATTCGGCCCAAACCCATAACTGGGACCGGAGGATCTAACCGTGGCTAGTGGCCTTTTCTGTTTGCCAATGGAATACAACCTGGAGCAGACAGCGAACTTTAATATCGATTTTAATGACACGACTGCTGATCGTTTCAAATGCATGTTGACGACCAGCTCGTGGACACCGAACTACAGCACCCATTCGATTAAGTCTGATGTGACTAACGAAGTGACTGGTACTAACTATACGGCTGGTGGGGAGTCGTTGACTTCTATCACGTTCGCTACGAGTGGGGGAACGATTACTTGGGATGCAGCGGATGTGGAGTGGACTTCGAGCACGATTACTGGTGCCCGTTACGCCGCCATCTATGATGACACGCTCACTAATAAGCCTTTGATTTGTGCTATTGACTTCGGTGGAGATTTCTCTACCACATCGGGCACGTTCAAAATTACTTGGAATGCAAGCGGAATCTTTACGCTTGACCTCACCCCGTAGGAGTAGATAATGGCAATCCCGGCTTCTGGGTATCCCACCAGTACTGATACAGCTACCGAGTTCCCTGCCCCTTCGTCGTCCACTGATTTGGATGCGACGGGCTATGAACACGATTTGCTTCATGCGAATACGTCAAGTGCGGCTATTCAGCTTCAAACCAAGTTGGGGCATACTGCTTCAACTCCTGTAGCTAATCGTGCTCTTGTAGGTACAGGTGCCGGTACTTCTGAATGGTCTGCGACGCTTACATCAATGACGCTTGCCGGTGCAACCATTTCGGGTGCTGTTGACGGTGGCGCTCAGGTTATTTCTAATCCTGTTGTTAAAGACTACGGGGAAACCGTCAACGCTATCGGTGCAACCGGTGGCGGCACACAGGACATTGATATTACGGCAGGGAATGTGGTTACGGCTACGGTTGATACTTCGACTAACACTTTCACGTTCTCGAATCCGTCTACGTCTGGTGTGTCATGCAGTTTCACTTTGATTCTTACTAACGGTGGAAGCCAAACGGTGAACTGGCCTGCTTCTGTGGATTGGGCTGCGGCTACCGCACCTACGTTGACTGCTGCGGGTGTAGACGTTTTGACGTTTATGACTGTTGATGGCGGCACGATCTGGTATGGGTTTGCTGGCGGCTTGGATATGGGCTGATGCCTCTTGGGGCTGCGAAAGTAGCGTTACTGGGTGCCGCTGGGAGCGGTGATGCTCTCACTGGGTATTGGACGTTTTTGGGTGACCCAACCCGAGCTTCAGGGCAACCAGCGAGCGTCTATTCAGAAGGCGGTCTATATCAGACAGCGGCACAGTTGGCGGCTGGAAACAACGAATGGCTTGTCATTGGCAGGTGGACTGACCAAACCGGCATAACCGGTTCCAGTGTTGCAGTTATTGATGGGCTACGAATTAACGGAAACGCACCGGCTTCCGGCACTATTTCGTTTAACAAAGGCTCTTGGTGGAGTCTCGGTGACGGGATCAACTTTCAGGATCGAGGTTCAGTTATCGCTGAAGATGGGTCTGGGAACCTCTACATCAATTACGCCGGTTATGTCGGCGGAACATATAACCCGCCTAGATTTTTCAGTCGGATGATTAAACTCAATTCAAGTCTCGCAGAACAAGTAGCGTACTCATACAAAAATTCGAGTAACGAGAACGAGGGCCTTCAAAGGGGAGTGTTCTTGTTTATGGACGATGACCTGATTAGTGTTGCCAACTCGTATCTGCCTCAAATGTTTGGCACTGTCAAGATCTCTAAGTCATTCAATAAGCATGATACAAGCACGTTGCAGGAAAGCGGCACGGGTTACCGAATCTTAGGTAACGGCAACAGCGACTCTGCAAGTCAACTCTTTGCTGCTCATATTCTTCAAAACACAACATCTGGTACTTCGGGAACTACAGCCAACGGCGCTCTCCAAAACTACGACGACGAACGAGGGACTACACGGCCACAGATCCAATTATTCCAGTTGACATGGAACGGAACTTCTGCCAGTTACAACACCACAATGGATTTCACTCTTGCTAGTGAATCGACAGGCGGTACTGACTTCTATCTCTCTGACATGGAATCCAACGGCAACGACATTTACACCTTGGGTTATGGGTCTGCGACAAGTGTTGTCTCAGGAACCAAAAACTATGGTGCGATATGCCTACACACATGGGGCGGCTCCGCCGCATCAGTTGACTTCTATGTGATGAAGCTGCAAGACGGAGGCAAAAACGAAAACATGACGCCTTACGCCATGTGCCTTGATACAGCTAATGACGCTGTTTACGTCCAGGGTCAGTCTTATAATATTGGTGCTGCTAATGCAGGTCTTAGTTCAATGTGGGTAGCAAAAATTGATCTTGACGCATCGACCAAGAAACCGACGACTCTGGCGTGGATCAACTCGTACTGCAACGAGGACTTCGGCGTTTACCCGAAGTCCGGTCGCCACGGTATAAAGCTGACAGCCAACGACACAATTACTTGTTTCGGCTGGTCGCAAAACCAAGCTAACCCTAGTTATACCCCGGCGGTGATCTCTTTGCTTACCATTCCTAGGGACGGGTCAGCGGTTGATGGATCAGGGACCGTCGGCAGTTGTGATGTGACATCCCATGACATCAGTTCCTATGTGCTCTATCAGGCGTCGGCGGCCTCAACGAATGTAACCCTGAGCGCAAGCTCAACAGGAACAACAAACATGAATTTAACCTCAAACAACGTACTTGGGGCGGCTGATGCACAGGGAACGTCAAACTACACAACCCTTGACCCAGATCCAGTTGAATATGTGAACGGGGGTGTCTGATGCAGGTTGAAGGTTGGACACTCAACGATCCACTGGCTCCCATGCACGTAAAGGACCAGTGGGAGATACCTGATAATGATTCGTACCCTGCGGATGGGTCATGGGACAAACCCTATACGTGGGATGTCGAAACCCAGGAGTGGGTGGAGGGAGTCAAACAGTCATTTGACACCCATGAAGAATACAGTGCTTACTATGAAATGTCGTAGGTAGGAATGAATGTTGTTGATGCCCCCAACAAAATCACTGCCGGTCGGCCACTCAAACCCTTCGGCATAGTCGTACACCACACCGCCTCCAACCGCAACGCAGACCCCGACAACGTAGTCGCTATGTGTATTCGTGGCGTCAACAAAGTTCCTGGTCCTCTCTACAACTATTTGATTAAACGTGACGGCACGATTATGAAACTCACGGCTGGCAACATCAAAGCCAACCACGCAGGTCGAGGCTTACAGTCCGTGCTGACTCGAATGCAGAAACATCTTCCCGTGACAGGCAACGCAGCCGCACCAGGAAAGATCAGCGCCAACTCCCGCTTCATTGGGGTATCAATTATTAACGATGGTTTGGGTGAAGATGTGCCCGAAGCTCAGATGGACGCATTGATTGATTTGTGCGCCTTTCTGTGCGACGGACACAACTGGAACCCGGACGCAGCGGTAATAGGACACAAGGAATGGACTTCTAGGAAAGTCGATCCTTTGTTTTCGATGCCTGAGCTGCGGGTGATGGTTAGCCGCCGCATGATTACGTCTGTCCCCACAATGGTTTTGCCGAAAGAACCTGACGACGGCATGGTGCCGTTCCCTGGGACGCTTCGGAAAGGGTCACGTTCGGTTGCTGTAAAGTTTATGCAGGAACGCATAGGTGCAACAGCGGATGGTATTTTTGGACGAAACACGAAAGCTAAATTAGTTAGATGGCAACGCTCTCAGGGGCTTGTTGCCGACGGAATATGCGGCCCCCAAACGTGGGCTCGTCTTCAACTGAAAAGGAACGACATTGTTCAACCAGCGTTTTATTAAAGACTCTTTAGAGCGTGGAGTATCCACGTTCGCTCAGGCTTGGGCTGCAGCTATGGCTATCCCCGGACCTGATTGGGGTGACTCCCTACAGATTGCGGGGGTCGCTTCCCTTATTTGTATCGCCAAGGCTGTGGCTGCTACGCGGGTGGGGGACTCAGAGTCGGCATCGCTTAGTAGCTAGGAAGATGAGGTCGTTCCGTGACGCAATACCGTCAATCAGGAGTTGCATATAGGGCATCAGGCGTGGCGTATGCGACGCCTACAACTATTACCCCTGCGACGATTGCGGCCACGGCGGCCATTCCCACCGATTTCCAGTTCGAGTACCGGCAATCCGGGCAAGCGTACCGAAACAGTTTCGACTACCGTCAAGCCCTAATTTCCGGCAACGTCTATCTGGTTGTTGCTACCCCGGCTGCGGTCGCTGTTACTACTTCGATCACAGCTACGGGTGGAATACCGATCACGGTATCTGTTTCAACTATTGCTGCCGTGGCGGCTGTTCCTGCTGTTGACATTGACGCTAACTACATTCATGTCGATGCGGGCATAGCGGCCATATGTGCTGTACCTGCCCCCACGATTCTGACTGGGGCGTTAATGACTCCAGCCACGATTGCTGGGGTCGCAGCGTTACCTGCGCCTACAGGCGAAGTTGTGGTGATCGCCAACCATGTCAGTGGCACCGGCGCTGTCCCAGATCCGACACGGGAATGGCATGTCCTCCCAGGCACCATTACTTGCACCACCACAATGGGTGAAGAACCCGTGTACACCCTCCTCGAAATGCCGTACACCATGACTCTCCCACCGGTCGGTTTGCGTGAAGACGCCACCCCTGCGGCGTATGCGTTACGTCGCCATTACGCAATGCAAAGAAAGGGAACGAACCTGATAATTATCAACAACACTTCCATTCAGACGTTCCCCCCCTCCGATTGGGACACTGTGACAAGATGGATATATGGGGGGCATGCGTCCCCCAAGGACTTTACGTCCACCGAAATATCGTTACTAATTGCCGACGGATACTCGATTGATGTTGGAGCTGGAGCCTGATGCCTGTTTACACTTACCGTTGCCTGGATTGTGGCCTCACCTTCGACGTGCGTCACGGGATGGATGAAACCCACGATGAGAGTTGTGAGGGTTGTGAAGGTGTTGTCCGCAAATACTTTGGCAACGTCCAGTTCGCTCCGTCAGCTACCCCTTCGCGAAGCGACATTGATTTGGAGGCAACGAAACGTAATGAAAAAAACAAAGACGCAGACATGGCCGCGTATAAGCGACTCCGCTCTGAGGGTTTGCAGCCCCGTGGTATTAACGGGTCTTCCCATCTTGAAAAACATGCAGGAACAGCGCATGAGATCAGAGCGGGCCAAGTCCTTTCTAAAGGCGGACGGAAACGTAAAGAGGCGGCCCTCAACATTGTCCTCGGGAGTAACTGATGACAGCACAAGTATGGATTGATTCGACAAGAGACATGCTCCTGTCGGGGTATGTTGAGGAACTCGATTTGGTGCTGACCGCTCCCAGTCCTGCGACCACTGGGACGACTTTGGTGGTGCAAGGTATTGCTTCTTCCATTGTTAAAGGCGTCGTTATCGAAGTGAACGCCGAGTTGATGTACGTCACTTCGGTAACTTCGACCACGATTTCTGTGATGCGTGGCTACGCCGGATCAACCGCAGCCACCCACACCGCTGGCGACATTGTTCGTGTGTCCCCCAAGTTCCCTACTCATCGCATCATTTCTTCCCTCAACGACGATTTGGCTGATCTGTCTGCCCCAGGGCAGGGGTTGTTCCAAATGAAAACCACGAGTTTCACATACAACGCTGGAGTGGACGGCTACAACTTGGAGGGGTTGACTTCCGCCGAGATTGATTCGATTTATTCGGTGACGTATGCCGACATTGGAACTGAAGCTGCGGAGCCTGATGTGTCGTCGTGGCGTCTTCGCCGTAACCGTGACACCGGTTCGTTCGCTAGTGGGCTCGCTTTGATTCTTTACAGTGGTGCGTGGCCGGGACAGAAAATAACGGTCATGTACAAGTCGCCGTTCACTCCGATCACTGACGGCACTACTGCCCGTTCCGATGTGGGGTTGGCTACCACCGCCTACGATCTTCCCCCGTTGGGTGCCGGTATGGCGTTGATGACAACCACTCCGATACGTCGAGAGTTCCTTGACGCTGAGGGGACTTCCCGTATGGCAGACGAGGTGCCTCCTGGCGCTATTTCTGCGTCGTTCCGTGATCTGATGGGAAGACGGCGTGCCCGTGTCGAAGCTGAGTCTGCTCGTCTAATAGCTCAGTACCCGCAGTTGTGGACTCGTAACTCTGCTATGCGTCCGACCGCTCAATGGAGCGGATATACGTCGTGAGTTTTAATGCCGAATCGTTGCCGGTTGAACTGGATGGTGTGTCCTATCTTGTGGACGCACGCCAGTATGGGCGCACTACGGTTCCGGCGTTGCGTGAACAGCGTGACACAAGTGGTGAAGCTGGTGAGAACGCTTTAGATACGAGTGGGGCGTGGACTCGCTCCCAAACAGATTGGACGTATGGTGCTGGTCAAACGCATTTTGATTTGGCTGACAGTGATCGTCGCAGGTTCAACACTTCTGTGGGTGTTGATGTCTGGACGAAAGGCGAAGCGAGCCTCCTTCCTATCACCGAAACAGGGGGGAGTACACCATCGTTCACCTCTGGTGACATAATCACTCAGCGGGTCACTAACGCTGCTGGCACCGAATACCTGTATGTCGCTAACGGCACAACGGTTTATTTCTCCTCGAACGCTGCCGCTGCGAGTCCCACCTGGAACTCCAGTTTTACGATGTCGTCAACGGTTACGTCGTTGGCAAGTGACGGCCAGTACGTTTATGTGGCGTCGGACGGTACGACTCTCCCCGAACGGGCACTCATCGGTTCAGCTATCGGAACGTGGTCTGGAAGTGCGGAGGATGTCAACTTTCTTGGGGTCGCAGCAGGTCGCCTTATCGGTTTCAAAGACAACTCGATCTATGAGTTGGATGCTGCCGGTAGCAAAGCCAGTTCTTCTCTCGACTATTCCCTTCCTTTAACGGGAAGCGTGTGGGTGGATGTGGATGCTGGACCGGGCGGTATTTATGCTGCGGTGAACACTGACGACACCGGAGCGGTGCATCACATTGGGGTGGATTCGTCCGACGGTACTCTTCTCACCCCCACTGTCGCCGGTGAACTTCCTCGAGGTGAAAAGATTAACGCCATCTTGGTGTACGGTCCCGTGCTCTGTATCGCCACGAACAAAGGGTTTCGTACAGCTCTGATTGATACGAACTCGAATGGGATAACGATTGGTCCGGTGATCGAAACGGGTGGCGAAGCGTATGAGTTGGAGGCTGATGGGCAGTTTGTTTGGTGGGGATCAGGGTACGGTAATACTTTTCGTGCAGATTTGACTCGGTTCACAGACACTCTCGTCCCTGCTTACGCCTCAGACCTCATCAGTGCCGCCTCAGCGACCGCCGCAGACCTCGTTAAGGGGGTAACCCGTCTAAACAATGGCGGCTCGCCTAAGCTCTTCCTGGGCGTTGTGAGCGGAGGTAACGCTGTCCTTCAACGTGAGTCCCGTACTGGTGTGAAAGTTGCTAGTGGGACACTCAACATGGGTGAAGTTTCGTGGTCAACTGTCGCCCCGAAACTGTTGCGTTCCGTCACTGTTCGCCAGGACCGTGCCCAATACACATTCAGCGATCCCGAAGTCACTTATAGGGAAACCGGCACCACTTACAATCAAACCGGGTACTGGTATCGAGGCAACCCCTCATCGGCTTTCCTGGGTACCCTCACGTTTGGTGCCACCAACGACGCCAACGTCACCGACACCCTCACCCTCACCTCCGGGGTGCCATCAGATTTCACGTTCACCACAGAATCCTCCGTATCGTACGAGTTTGTTATCACCATGACCCGCGACACCGGCGACACCACTAAAGGCCCCATCGTTGGGGACTGGTTGACGTTCGCTATCGCCACCCCGTCCCGTGTAGACGAAATCATTTTGCCTATCGTGTTACGCCGCCAAGTATTAACAGCCCGCAACAGTGGAGCCCCAGCCACATTCGACTCGGGGGCGATCTTCACGACGCTGCGACAACGCATGGAATCCGGGGTCACTCTCTCCTACAAGGAGGGGACTCGTAGCGAGAATGTGACTATTGATCGTATCTCCATGTCCCCGGATCGGTTATCCGACAACGGAGAATGGTGGGAAGGTATCCTTACTGTGAGGCTACTGACCGTACCTGCGTAAGGGGAAGCCTCAATGGCGAAGGTTCTATTTTACGATATTGAAACCGCACCAAATTTGGCGTATGTGTGGGGGCAGTACGACCAGAACGTTGTCCGGCAGTACCGGGAATGGTTTGTCCTCTGTTTCAGTTATCGGTGGGAGGGACAGAAAGCTACGAAAGTTGTTTCACTCCCCGACTTCGAGCTGTACGACACCGACCCAGAGAACGACCGCGAAGTCGCCCAGGCGTTATGGAATCTGTTTGATGAAGCTGATGTTGTGATAGCTCACAACGGCGACAAGTTCGATATGCGGAAAGCTAACGCCCGGTTCGCTTACCACGGGATGACTCCACCTTCGATGCCTCAACAGGTCGATACTTTAAAGGTTGCTCGTAGATATTTCATGTTTAACAGCAACAAGTTGGGTGACTTGGGGGAACATTTGGGGTTGGGAAACAAGGAAGCCACCGGCGGGTTTGAGTTGTGGGCTGGTTGTATGCGTGGGGATGAGAAGTCGTGGCGCACCATGAAAAAATATGCGAAACAGGATGTGGATTTGTTGCAGTCGGTGTATGAGCGGCTGCGTCCCTGGATGACGAACCATCCGAACCGTGCCCTGCTCGACAACCGCCCCGATTCTTGTCCAACGTGCGGTCATCACGATTTAATCCGGCGTGGTAATCGCATGTCAAGAGTGGCGCAATACGTTCAGTACCAATGCAAGAGTTGTGGGTCGTATTGTCGGGAGCGTGTGCGGTCTGACAGTGCGTCGCCTAATCTTGTGCCGTAGCGAAAAGCAAGTAACCCCAGACCAGGAGAAAGGTACCGGTCTGGGGTCGCTCACATGAACAATACGAAACAAATAATAGATGTTGACTATTACCCAGGGAGGGCTTTGTTTCGTATGTCAGTGTAGCGGCTACGACTTGTAGAGGGACGCTACTCCCATAGAAGTTGGGTCTATTTCTTCTGTCCACGAAACTTCTACCCCGTGAAACGTTCCTTCCTGCTGCACCCATCTGACGTTCGGACCTTCAATGAGGGGAACACTCCCCGGTGCTTCAGGTTCGTACAGGCTCGCAGCTTCAAGAATGTCTATCGCTGGGATGAGCACTTTGTGTGTCACTACTGCATAACTAATGGTGTGATCCATTTTTTTCCCTTTCAAATAAAAGATTGAATGCTTGTCGAGCACGGAACCCGGTTTCTCGCATGACCGCGAACCTGGTTGCAGCCGGATACCCGCCCCACACATGGTAAGGCTCGTAGGTGACACCTCGATGCCAGTCCGATTCTTCGAGGGCTTCTTTGAGACAGTCTTTGCGGACGGGGCAAGCGTTGAAGCAGAGCGCCGGAAGTATGTCTTCGGCGGGGGTGCCTCGGCATGACGCTTTGTGTCTCCACGGTTTACTCATCTGTCCGCATCGCCTGAATTTTAGCGATGGCTTCCTCTTTGGAAAGCCGTCTCGATTCGGGGTTCGGTGATGTCCATATGGGTACGGTGCGAACTGCGGTGGCGTGCTGGTTGCGAGCATGTTTGCGGGCGTAACGGAGGGTGTATTCGATTGCTGAAAGAGTGAAGGCGTCAGTGTTGTGGAGGGCTTGAATGATTTCTGGGGGTTGGAAACCTGCGTCCATGCAGCGACGTACGATGCCTCGAACCTTGTGGTACGGGGCGATAGGTTTCGGGTGGGCTTCATCCCAGTATGCGTCAACTACTTCGGCGGCTTGTTCTGTGGTGGTAACGGGTTCATTCAAATGCAGTTCAGTCATTGGTCATCACCAACTGTTCGGGTTCACCCAAGATAGAAGCACACCACTCATCCCACGCTTGAGTGACTGCTCCACTTCCGGGGAACATATCGTCAAGCATGTCGTCAGGAGTTGCACCTACCGCCTCGAACAGCCACCAGCACACAGCTCGCGGTTTCGCTCCGACCACTCCTTTTTTCATGCTCATGCTTTCATCCAACCAGTCTCGTATCGAGTGCCGGGGTGGACGTACCTTTCGCACTATGACTGGTTCCCATGCGTATTGAACTCGAGCACCGGGTTTCCAACTGCAGAAAGGTTTGACCCATGAAAGAATCCGATAGTCACTACCGGGTTGTAAGCCTTGGTCGGCGCAAAGAGAAAGAATTTGGTAAAGCGCCGGCGATGAGGTGTGAAGAATGAATCCGTCATATGAGTTGACCAAAGTTTCTATCAGCTCACCGTGGTCAACTTCGCCCCCATAGTCAGAGTGGTTTTTGTAAAGGTGTGCTTGACCTGGGTAGGGAGGGTCAGCGTATCCAATGTTGAGTAGTTCAGTCATAGCGTTATCCTCCACCGAATCTTCGGGTCAGGAGAGCGGCGCTGATTACCAAACAAGTCCTCTTGATAGCGGGGGCGAGTCCAGTGAGAAGTTGCAGGCAACTCTTTTTCCAGCTTCCAGTTAGATGCTTTTAGGGAAACCCCCGCTTCTGACTGGAGTGTGTAAGTAATAACGGAGTTGAATCCTAAAGCTCGACATGCTCTCACAGCAGCCCCGTAAAGCATGGAGCAGCCGTTAGATACTCCATCTGTGCAGCAGCGAGTTATCTCAGCCGTGTAGCCGTCATCAAGTTTGCGTGCGACAGGCCGCCCAACAATCGCTACGCCCCTCGTTTCGCCGTCCTCTTCAAGGCGGCAGGCAAACAGTCCCCCTTGTGGGGGAAGGTTATGTCGGTGGTGTTGCCCCACGAATTTGCGTGCCGCTGATATGGAGGAAGGAGCGATGCGTAGTTCAGTCATCGCAGATCAATTCGGTCCACATCCACAGAGGCATCACAACGTAAGCATCTTTCACATTCTTGTTGCGACGTTTAACTATCGCAGCAAACCATTTCGATTTAGCGTTCCGTGCTTCCGTTTCTGCTTGATCCACGAAACTTGCTAGATCAATCGACTTATGATTCTTCACTTCGAGACACCAGTCAGCGAGCACGCCGTCCCCCAGGAGATCGCCTTTGTCGGCGTTCCCAGATAAGGCTCGACGTTCCACCCATGCACCCGTTTCTTCTGCCAAGAATCGTGCCACCGCAGTCTCAAACTGCGTCCCCTTTGCTTTGGCTTTATTCATTCTTCAGTCCAGCTCCTTCGAAGATCCTGCATTTCATACATTTGGCTGACGGCTTCCCCAATAATGTTTGAGCGGAGTGCCCACAGTGGGAGGGAACGAAGTTCTTCGGGGCATTCAGGGTTGGAACTGACTTGCATAGCGTCAATGTCGATACGGTCCAACACATAGTCTGGTATCCCTACGGCAACCATTCGAATGTTCTGGTGTAAAGCTAACGCTGGTTCAAAGTCGTCGTCGTGTTCCACAGATACTCCAGAGGGACTGGGGAGGGCTGAATCGCCACATCCCCGGTCCCTATTGTGTCACTGTTCCCGGTGGGGAAGCGGTTCAAACTGGTCGTAGTAGGCACGATATTTTTGGATTGCGTCACGCACTATTTGACTTTGAGTGCAACCGTTCACATCCGCAAAACTTTTCAGCCAGTCACGCATGTTGTCACTAATTTTGACGTTGAAAATGTAGTTGACATGCTCCCCAATTTTTGAGTTGGGTGCCCTCACTAGAACGGTTCTTCCTCAGGAATGGAAGGTTCAGCGAATCCTTGTTGGACTGCTTCAACCGCTTTGTCTCCAACTTTGGGAGCACGTTTATCCATTGTGACAGGAGTCCAACGTACCGACGGTCCCGCTTCTCTAGCCACGACCACATGCTTGGAACGTTTCTTGCCAGTGGTTTTGTCGTCCCAGCTTTCCTGTTCCTGGTGGCCGATGACAATGACCCGTGTGCCTTGAGGCAGTTCGGCCATGTGTTCAGCGAACTCGTTGAAACATTTCACATCGAAGAAGTGAGCGGTTTTGTTTCCTTCCTCTTCTCGACCTTTGTTGACGGCAACACTGAACGAAGCCCAAGGCACTCCGCTTTTCCCGTACCGCAGCTCGGGGGCGGCGGTCAAGTTTCCTATGACTGTGATGTCACTACTCATTTCGGTTCCCTTTCAGATAAGGCTTCGTGCAATATGTATTCTTCCCCGGACCACAGATGTGTTCCAAGTCCTATGCGGGCCGCGGCCCGTTTCACCGCATCGGAGATGCAGTCTTTCATGGCTTCACCGGCGTTAGGAACGCTGCGTTCCACCGCACCGGCTTCTTCAATGACCACGTCATCGCCGTCAATGGTGAACGTGAAACGAACAACCATTCCTTCCACCGTACCGTCGGTGCCACGAATAATTTCTTTCACCTCCTGGTTGAATGGCCCGATGATTCCAAGGAGATGCTCGACAACACATGAATGTTTGACGTAGCTCGCTTTGAAACTTCCAGGTTTTTCTTTAATGAACCGTTGTTGAAACGGTTTAGACAGTTTCAGTAAGTCGCTCACTGTTTCCCTTTCGTTTGATAAGAATGTTTTCCAACGGGGTTTGTCCCGTGGGAAGCGTTGAACACAGCGCATTGAAAGTGCAGTACCTACATCTCCACGGCTGATCTTTCGAATCAGGATACGGCACGCTATCCACAATTCCGTAGTCAGGAATGAACCGTTCAGGGAGACATTGTTGAGCGAACACTTCCGACGCAATCGCCGTGATGCGGGTCGCCTCCGCTGAACCTATCTGTCGAGGGGTCATACCGTCGCAACCGGGAACAGGTTCATCCATCTCGAGGAACCATTCCAACGTTTCGCCAGCTTTCACAGCGTTTTTGCCGTAGGTGGTGTCTTTAGCGAGATACACCAAGTGAACCCACTGACAGTCCGGTACTCCGAGCCCATACATGGCGGCCTGGGCGACCTCGTAGCGTTCCGGGCAACCAGATTTGGCGGCGAGCCGGAATCCGAAACTCGTTTTCGTTTTCAACTCCCAGATCGCAGTAGCCGAGTTCTTGGGGTGCGGGTGGTACACCCCGTCGGCGTGCCCACTAATCGGATAGCCGAAGGGTCTGAGATCTACCCCCACCTCAGTTCGCATGGACCACTGGTCCACCATCGCCAGTTGGGTCAGTTCGTGGAGTGCTGTTCCGATGTGGAAAGCAAGCAGCGTTGTCTCGGTTATCGGATCGGTTTCTTCAGCGTCAAGCATCTCCAATCCGATACGTCGAGAACACTGGCCGGACATACTGCCGCGGGCCGTCGTCCCAGCGTATGTGGGTCGCGGTCCTTCCAGTTCTCGCTGCTGAATCAGATAATCGACGTTCGCTTTATGAGTGAGCTGTACCTCACTCATCGGCAGTCACATACTGGTCGTCGTTACCAACAGTTATGGATTTGTCGCCCATGAATGAGCCAAGTTGTTCGGCAAGCCTGAAAGCAGTAAGTTCTTGGAGGGCGACACTGAGCACAGCGTCAGCGAGAGGGTCCAAGAAATCTATGGCTACCACGCAACCTCTCTCCCGTTCGGTTTCGTTGGGCGTTCGGACACGCACCACAGCGTTCGGTCGTGTCTGGTCGATATTGAATTTGGAATGCTGCGAGTTCAGGTTCGCTTGGTAGCGTGACCAACTCGTCCGGCTTTCGATAGAAAACATAGGTACCTTTCCCTTCTAAACGTACATACGTCAGGGTACATGAAAGACCCCCGACCGGGGGGATTGGTCGGGGGTCTGTCGCTGTCTGCTCGACGTTGAGGCTAGCGCCGTTTCTTGCGTTTAGGGTGTTTCTTTAACAGTTGCTCCCAACGTTCCTTTCTGCTCGGATATTTTTCGGGTTCCCTGGCGTGACGTATCGACTGCAACGTCGGCATCCGGTCCACTTTCTCGAGTTCTTTATGCGCCATCACGCATCGCCTCGTCAAGCATGTCGAACACAGCGACTTGGTATTCGGCGAGTTGCTGATCCAAGTCGATTTCTCGACGGGCTTCTTCACGCCCCAGTTCCCACGCTGCAGCGTCTTGGTCACTCATTTCCACCATTGCATAGACTCCTCTTTCCAAGTTCTCCGGTAGTGCTCAGGTTCTTCTTTTGCTGCCTTGATTTGATCGTCTACGTCAGGCTCAAAGTCCTCGTAGTCGTCCTCGTCGTAGCCGAACACGGCTCGTTCCTCTGCGTCACTCAGTCCGTAGTCCATCATGCGTAGAGATCCCATATCTCAGTGAACCGGTCAAGCCATGCTTGGTGGTCAGACAAATCGTTCACGACGAACGGTAATTCTTCGGCAGGGACTTCCGGCAGATTATGTTTAGCCAGATAGTCGGTGTAAACCTCAGTTAAGAAATCCATCATCGGAACAAACCTCGATCCTCGCGACGGTCCCAGTCGATTGCCATGTCAAACGAATCCCATTCCAAACCTGGGAACAGGGTGACTGCCGAAACGTTTTCGCGGTCAGGGCCAGTAGGTGCCACAACCATCCCAATGTTCAACCATTCGGAACGGGAGTCGCATGGTGCTGCGATGATGACATGATCTGTTGGGTTCAATCGGGCGAGTGCTGCCTGCATTTCCCACACCCGCATCGGTGCTTGTTCGGAAACCCATACGGTTCCGTCACCGCCTGGATATTTGGTCCCGTCTTTCCACACCCAATCGCTGATGTCGGTATCAGTCTCGTCTGTCTCCCCGCATGTCCCGTCAGAGCAGTCGGCGAGCCCTCCACATAGCGCACAGATTTCCGCTTCTGCTTCGGCGTGGTTAGCCGCTCTGATTCTGGCTAACGCTGCTTGCTTGTCGGCTTCGAGTATCCCCTGAACTTTAGGGTCACTCATGTCCATTGTCTCACTCATTTTTGAGTCCTTTCTCTAAGACACCTGTAACCGTATCACAGTTACACCCGTTTAACGAACGGGTGTAGTGATAGTGGTCAACCCTGTTGACCACTAGATTTTTCGCTCGCTTCCCGCGCCACACTTACTAAACGTTCGTTAAGCTGCCACCATACGGAACTGTTCCGCGATACGGTACGTCGCTGTGCGGCGTTTTAAGCGGCGCAAATTCTCCGAGGGTCTACACTTAGGGGGCGGCGTGTTGGGGCCTTAGATCGAAGCTCGTGCGGAGGGTTTCGGGGTTTTCGATTCGATGCGGGGCCGGTGTCGATTCGGGGCCGGTATGGATTAGACCCTAGATTGTTACGGTTTGCGCCTATTCGGGGCCGGTTCGATGCTGTAGGCTTGGGACTGTTGACTATTAAAAGGGGGGACTTCATGTCCTTTGAATTATCTGTAAGCGAAGCGAAGCGTTTAGGGTTCGCACTTCAAGCGCACGCCATCACCATGTCGGGCGATATCGCTCGGCCAGTGTTGGCGTCGATTCTAGTGGAACCATGCGACGCGGGTTTTACGATCACGAGCACCGATTCGTACATGTGTTTCCATACTGAACATTTCGTTGGGGACACGGGAAACGGTTCCCATTTCGCGGAAGCGTTCCGGCTGGCACCTAACCCGAACCGGACCAAACCGGCCAACGTTGTGCGGGATCTCGGGAAAGCCTTGGCAACGTGCGGGCTACCGGTTCGGCTCACTGTTGATGACGGCGTCGGGAAAGATGACGGCGACCGGTTGCATTTTTTGGAAGCGGGCGCGGTTCGTGACTATCCGGAACAGGGCATCACGGTGGCGCTACCGGTCGACGTTGCGCCGGCGAAAGACTTCCCCAACTACTGGCCCTTATTCCGGTCGGTTCATAAAGCACCGGTACCGGATCCTGACACGGGCAAGGTTCCTGAGTTGAATCGGGGCTTGGTGCTTGGTGCTCGGCTGGTGATGGTGCTAGCAAAAGTGCAGGCGCTAGCGGTCAAGGCCGCGAAGACTGGTAACGCTGGTGAAGCGTTGCTAGTGATGGAACCAAACGGTACGGGGCTAGGTCCGGTTCCGTTTTTCTTTACTGTCGATTCAAGCGAACAGGGGCGGGAACGTTGGAACGGCATCGTGATGCCGGTCAAATACGATTTCGCTAGTGATCGTGAGTTTCTGATTCCGGCGGTGTGTCGTGACTGATGAACACAATGGTTGGCAAAATAAAGAGACGTGGTGTATGGGGCTCTATCTTGACAACGATCGGGGCACCTATTTAGAAACGCAACGGGCTACAGCTCGCGGTTTGATTCGGGCCGCGGATTTTGCTAACGAATTTCCCGAAGTGAGCCTGCACGTTTACCGGCATGTCGCCATAGAGATAGAAGCGATGGTGCAAGAATGGCGCGACGATTTGACTGGTTCGGATTATTTCGACAATGACTCTGCAAGTGTGCCTACCGGTCTTCTGCTCATGTTCCTGGAAATAGGTTCGTTGTGGCGTGTCGATTGGGACGAGATAGCGACCGGCAAACTTGACACGTTTCCGGTCGAATTGTTGCAACCAAAAGCGGCTCGTGACTTGATAGAAAACGAACGGCCACTAGGTGCACCACTCCCAACATGTCCAGATTGCGGTTTCGCTGTTCTGATGTTGGCGGACGACTGGCACTTTTGTGACTGGCAACCGGCGGCAATAGATGCGCTCGGATTGGAGTTCGATGATGTTTGATTTTTTCGAACTATGTCTAGCGCT
>VTLG01002623.1_pt1 | contig 23150 bp, 22 predicted proteins | sample 4694571 | NCBI WGS metagenome assembly VTLG01 (sample SAMN12604809, study PRJNA352737) | marine metagenome | biome: ENVO:00000447; feature: ENVO:00000209|ENVO:00000569|ENVO:01000036; material: ENVO:00002151; isolation source: viral sequences binned using virsorter ...
TCCACGTATTCAGATGGCGATACTATTACCGCCGCACACACCAATGATGAATTTGACCAGCTAGTTGCTGCTTTTGCAGCCAGCACAGGACATACTCACGATGGGACTACTGGTGAGGGTGGACCTATCACTGCGCTTTTAACAAACTCAATTACATTTGGTACAGGTGCAGATACAGATATTGCTATAACATTTGATGCAAATACTAGTGACGGTGTGTTAACGTGGATGGAAGATGAGGACTACTTTGAGTTTTCTGATGACATACTAATGTCCACTACAGAAAAGTTACAATTTAGAGATACAGCATTATATATTAACTCTAGCACAGACGGACAACTAGATATTGTAGCAGATACAGAAGTACAGATAGCAGCTACAACAATTGATATAAATGGTAACGTAGACATATCTGGAACTTTGACAATTGGTAGTGCGGGTATATCTGAAGCTGAATTAGAGATACTAGATGGCGCAACTGTTACCACTACAGAATTAAATATTTTAGACGGTAATACTAGCATAGGAACAACTGCTGTATCTGACGGACACGGTATTGTAATGAATCATGGCGGCACTATGGCACAAACCACAGTGCAAACTCTTGCTGCTTATTTAGATGATGAAATTACAGCAATGCCTAACCTAACATCTGTAGGCACTTTAACAACGCTAACTGTTGACAATATTATCATCAACGGAACTAATATAGGTCACACATCAGATACAGACGCCATAGCCATTGCCTCTGACGGAGATGTTACATTTTCTCAGGACGTAGTTATTACAGGGGATTTGACTGTCTCTGGTGATGATATAACTATGGGCACTAATACTGCTGGCAATTTGCTTATTGCAGATGGCACTAACTTTAATTCTGTAGCAGTAGGAAGTTTATCAGAAATTTCTACTGTAGCAAACGATGATGTGTTTCTTGCTGTAGATACATCTGGTGGTGGTTTAAAGAAAATAACACGTAGTGCTATAGTGTCTGGATTAGCTGCTTCAGGCGCGATATCAAATGTGGCAGATGATAGCACACCACAACTTGGCGGTGACTTGGATATGAATGGTCAAGATATAGTCACTACATCTAACGCCGATATTGAACTTGCACCAAATGGCACAGGTCATGTTACTATTAAGGGTAACACTAATCAAGGTACGCTTCAACTTAACTGCGAAAACAATTCTCACGGGCAGCAAATTAAAGCAGCACCACATTCAGAGAGTGCTAGTAATGTTTTAACTCTTCCTAGCACTGGTGGTGATGCTAGATTAGTATCAACAGCCTCAACCGCCACACTTACAAACAAAAGTTTAACAGCCCCTATTCTTACAGGTTCATCTTCTGCAGCAGGTTCTATATTATTTAAAGAAGATACGGATAATGGCACTAACGCTGTTACACTGATTGGTCCTGCATCTACAGCAGATGTCACTGTGACACTTCCTAATTCTGCAGGTACAGTTGCACTTACATCAGACATTCCGTCTAGTGGCATATCCAGTGGTAACGTGGCTACATTTACTAGTGGTGTTGCAGATAATGATTTTTTACGTGTAGATGGAACATCAATAGAGGGTAGGAGTGCTTCAGAGGTTCTATCTGATATAGGTATAACACTTGGTATATCAAGCGGTAATGTTCCTTCTTTTGCCAGTGGTGTCGCAGACGATGACTTCTTACGTATTGATGGTACTTCTGTAGAGGGACGATCTGCTTCAGAGGTTAGATCCGATCTTGGATTAGCTGCTTCAGCAACCACAGATACAACTGACGCGAGTAACATTGGTTCTGGAACATTGGCCGCTGCTAGAATGGCTGCTGCACAAACAGCTATTACATCCATTCTTGCAACAGACGTTAAGATTGGCGAAGATGATCAGACCAAGATTGACTTTGAGACTGCTGATGAAATACATTTCTACGCTGCAAATGCTGAACAGGTATTTGTATCGGACGGTGTGTTTGGCCCACAGACAGATAGTGACGTAGATCTAGGTACAACAGGTGCTAGATTTAAGGATGCTTATATTGACAGCGCAACAGTTACAGGTGATGTAGCTGTAGGTGATGACATCACAGTGGCAGGTAGAGCAGTCGGAACCATGACCACAGACAACGATGGTAGTTTTGATTTATCTGTAAGTAATGATTTTAAATGTACTCCTAGTGGTAACTTTACTTTGACATTTACAAATGGTGATGAAGGACAGTCAGGAAATATAATACTCATAAATAGTGGTGGTCACACGGTTTCTGCTCATGCTGATATAGCAATCAATGCCACAACTTTAACCGCTTTGTCTACGGCTGGAACTTACCATCTCGCTTACTTCTGTAGCGCAGACAGCGGCACAGCTAATACAATAGCCGTATCCGCATCAGGGGCTTTGACTTAATGAGTGTAATTAAATCTAATCACGGTGGGTTAGGCGGCTCTGGTGCGCCCGGCGGTGCGTTAGGTTCGTTTTATAGTTATTCTATTGATAATGCTTTACGGCTGAATAGAGGGGATACTTCGCACCTGCAATTTACTCCTAGTTCTGCTGGGGATTCTAATAAAATATTTACATTATCATACTGGTGGAAAAGAGCTAATCAGGGAGTTACTGAGCATATTTTCAGTTCAGTAAATGCTGGTTCTGGGACAGGGGAAGGTTACACAGGGATTGGTTTTCAAGACTCAAACGAACTTTATTATTTTACTGAAAATGGTGGTCAGAACGGTGAAACAAAAAACGTCTATCGGGACTCTTCTGCTTGGTATCATTTTTGTTGGCAATACGATACCTCCCAAGCCACAGATACAAACCGTATAAAATTTTTTATAAATGGTGTGCAGATTGTTGTTAACACAACTAACTGGACAAATATGGGCTTTGGCCTGTACCCCCCTCAAGACTCTGTAATGACAAGTGTAAATGCTCAAAACCGATTGCAGTCGTGGGGGTATAGTGCTGCGTCTGGTTACTCGCACGAGCCTGATGGATATTTAGCAGAAGTGCATATGCTTGATGGTGTAAGCACAGATTGTACTAGCTTTGGTGAGTTCGAGGACGGTATTTGGGTTCCAAAAGATTACACGGGAAGTTATGGAACCAACGGTTATAGATTTGAATTTAAACAAACTGGCACATCACAAAATGCAAGCGGTATTGGTGCAGATACATCAGGTAATAATAATCACTTTGCAGTAAACAACATTGTTGCAACCGATGTCGTGCCAGATACTCCGACTAATAACTTTTGTACGTTAAATCCATTAGCGTACGGCACTATGGGAAATCTTTCTGAAGGGAATTTGACCCTTGCCCACGACACAAATAACACAGCGATTCATGGTACAATGTCGCTGCCATCCAGCGGTAAATGGTACTACGAAGTCCATGTTGACTCTTATTCTTCTGGGGGCGGTATGCAATTTGGCTGGGGTACTGATGCAAGTTTAGGCTATGACGAAAATTCCCAATCTAAAGGTATATTTTTTAGCAGTTATAATGAGCAGGTTACGTTAGATAATTCAGGTCAGTCTGGTGGCTATGGGAGTACCGGAACAAATGTAGCTTCCAACGGAGATATATATTCTGTTCTATTGGATGTAGACAATGGCAAATTTTATTATGCCAAAAATGGCACATATTTTAATAGCGCAGACCCAGCTAACGGCACAGGTGGACTAGACGTTTCTGCTACTCTTGCAGCGGCTAACACCGCAGTTGTTCCAAGTTTTACAAGAGGCGGTTCCTATAATGAAACTTATTCTGTTAATTTTGGGCAGGATAGTAAAGATGTAGCGTCAGCAAACGCGGATGATAATGGTATTGGAACATTTGAGTACGCTCCACCATCTGGGTTCTTGGCTCTTTGCACATCCAACCTTCCCGACATAACCATCGGCCCCAGTAAAACCAACCAAGCTGACGATTTTTTTGACACCATACTTTACACAGGTAATGGCAATGAATTAGCAGTCGGCACGGGTGGCATGCGAAGACCACTTGACACGACCTCTATTGCACAGAGTTTAAGATTTAATAGACCAGATGAACAGGAATTAAAGAAAACATTTGATTCGGGGGGTAATAGACGAAAGTGGACATTTAGCACTTGGATAAAACGAACTTCTCTTTTATCAAGCGGGAACGATCATTATATATTTGGCACAAATACAGGTGCTGCTGATAGCACTTTTATGATGTTAGTTTGGAGAGCAACAGACGCTTTATCGGTTACTGGTCAATCAACATTGTGGTTAAAGTCTACTAGAGCCTTTCAAGATACCAGAAATTGGTATCATATTGTATGGGTGTTAGATTCAGACAATTCAACTAATGCTGAAAAAATGCGTTTATATGTAAACGGCACAGAATTAACAGCATTTGCTACTGACAGCAGATCATCTTTATCGGGAGATCAAGCAATAAATGCGGCTACTGAACATAATTTTGGTGTGCATCCTTCTGCAACGGGATACGGACTAGATGCGTATTTAGCAGAAACTATTTTTGTAGATGGGCAAGCATATGGACCAGAGCAATTTGGACAAGTGGGAGCAAATGATGATTGGATACCTAAAGCGTACAGTGGAGGATATGGCACTACAGGTTTTAAATTAACTTATGCAGACGGCAGTGCATTGGGAGATGATACTAGCGGAAATACTAACGACTTTACGTCAGCTAATTTGGATGCAACAGATAAAGTTTTTGATAGCCCCACACAAAACTTTGCCACTTTTGATCCTACTCGTTCTTCAGGCACAACGCTAACATACTCTGAAGGTAACTTAAAAGCAGAAAGGACAAGCACTCATTTTGCACAAGCCTATTCAAATGTGGTTATAACAGAGGGTAAGTTTTACGCTGAGTTTTATTTAGATGTAGGAAACAGTGGTGTAGGTATAATTGCTGGGAATACACTTCCTGCCGCAAACAAATATTTAGGGCAAGATTCTTACACTTATGCATATTACTTTGATGGACGTAAAGTAAACAATAACTCGTACACATCTTACGGAGATAGTTATACAGTTGCCGCAGATGGTTCAAGTGACATTGTTGGTGTTATGATTGACGCAGACGCGGGAGACATTTCTTTTACTAAAAATGGCACAGTGCAAAATTCTGGAGTTCCCGCTTTTAGTGGTGTTACTGGCCCTTTCAGATTTGCAATAGCATCTGAGGGTGGTATCGGGTCTGGTAACTGTTTTCATATCGCCAACTTTGGACAAGATGATAGTTTTAACGGTTTAAAAACTAGCGGCAGTGCAGCGGCGGCAGATGATAACGGCGTAGGCAGATTTTATGATACACCGCCAACTGGGTTTTTAGCGTTAATGAATGATAACTTACCCAGAAAAAGTGATGTAATTGGTCCTGATTGGGTTTGGATAAAAGGACGGAGCAATACTACAGTACACAGCTTACACGACACGTTGAGAGGGACACAGTTATTACAAGCAAGTCAAGGTGATGCACAGCAAGACAATGCTAATTATTTGTTAAGTTTTGATAGTCAAGGTTTTACAGTAGGCAACAGTAGCAATGTTAATCAAAGCACACACAGCTATGTAGGTTGGGTGTGGAGAGCGGGTGGCACACCTACTGCAGATAATTCTGCTGCCGCTAATGCAGAGCCAACGGCAGGTTCAGCTAAAATAGATGGTTCTAATCAAAGCGGCGCATTTTCTGGCTCTCCTTCTATAGCAATTAAAAAACTTTCAGCAAGCACTGATGCGGGGTTTTCCATCGTGCGTTGGACAGGAACGGGGTCAGCGGGAACAATTCCTCATGGTTTAGGAGCCGTCCCAGACTTTTATGTTGTTAAAAATTTAGATGATGACAGCACAAATTGGCAAGCTTACCATGTTGGAATAGCATCTGATGCGGAAACAGATTACATATATCTTAATAGCACCGCCGCAGCGGATGATTCTGATGATTTTAATGATACCGCGCCTACCGCTAACGTGTTTTCTGTAAAAACTCACAATCAAGTAAATGCTAGTGGTGACGATTATATAGCGTATGTATTTACTTCTATTGACGGCTATTCAAAACATGGGCATTTTTTTGGCAACGGGGCCACAGATGGCACGTACGTTTACACAGGGTTTAGACCAGCGTGGGTTATGATAAAGCGTTCAAGTGGCAGTGGGGGCTGGCATATGTTTGATAATAAGAGATCATTTTCTGGTGACTACTTTAATGCTAATAATGAAATAGATATAAGGATTGAGGCACAAGACACTGGGGCAGAAAACACTAGCGGTCCACCTCACATAGACTTTGTTAGTAATGGATTTAAACTAAGAACCACTTTTGACAATATGAACGCTGCAGGTAGCAGATACATTTACCTTGCATTTGCCGAAGCCCCATTTAAATTTGCGAACGCACGATAGGAGAAAATAATGCCGTGGAAACTTGGACATAGTGTAATTAGAGAGGGAAAGGAATGGACTGGTTCTGATGGCACTCAGCATCCTAAAGTATGGATGAGATACAGTGATTCTCAAAAGAAGGCATTTGGTTTAACATGGGAAGACCCATCAGCATCAGAGGCACCTTATGACAATCGGTTCTACCGGGGTCGTGAAAGTGACGGTACGCTTATACCGCGCAGTCTAACAGATACTAATCAGGTAGATGGGGATGGCAATCCTATATTAGACATGCAGGGCAACCAAGCGGTTACATTGGGTTTAAAATCTATTTGGGTAGCACAAACGAAAACAACTGCAAACGAAAAACTTGCAGTACATGATTGGTATGTTACTCGTAAAGCAGAAAAGTCTACAGCCATACCTAGTTCAGTTACCACATACAGGGATGCAGTCCGTACCAAATGTGCAGAAATAGAGACAGCTTTGAATGGTGCGGCGAACTTAACAGCGTTCATGGCTTTGTTTAAAGACACGAAAGATAGCGATGGCAACATCACGGCTGTAGCAAAAATTAATGACTGGCCTGATACGATATAAAACTTGACTTTTACGCACAAATGTGGTATAATTAGAACATACAAATTAGGTATTGACAAATGAAGTTGACTCAATCTTTAGAGCCAGAGCTTAAAGTTCAAATGGAATTAGACGCACACGAAAAAGAGTGCGCTGTCCGTTATCAAATGATGAACGATAAATTAGAAAGTGTTGATAAACGTCTGTGGCGTTTAGAGGCTATGATTATGGCATCTACGGTAACTATAATAGGACTAGCTGGCACTGTACTTGTAGGGGTTGGATAATATGGCTATATTTAAAGGATTTAAACCTGAAGCTATGAATAAGATAGCGAGTGCTATGGGCTATCAGGGCGACATGGGTGAGTTTCAAAAATTTATTGAAGAAGATCCTGCTCGTCAAGAAAAGATGAATATGTACACTAACGCCGCTAAAATGATGGCACGTGGTGGTGTAATTAAGATGCAGCCGGGTGGCACGGTAACAGGTAGTGGTAGTGGTACAGCACAGGCTACATCAACCCCTACACAAACAACTACTCCAATGCCACGGGGCACTGTGACAAATCCTATGGGAACACAGGCTTCAACTCCCGTATATACAGGTGCAGGCACACCAGCACCCGGACAACCCGGAATAGGACAGTTTGCTACAGAACAAGTGTATAATCCCGGTTTACCTATTGGTGGCACAACGATAGCTGCACAGGTAGCAACAGATCCATTACAAGAAGTTGTAACGGGCACTGGTCAGTTATCTGGTCAGGTTGCAGTCCCTGCTGCACAAGCTACAACAGCACAAGCAACACCTGCAGCACAGACTCAAGCAAATACTATGCAGGCAGCACAGGCGGCTCCTGCAGTCGATGCTGCTGTACAAGCAACCCTTGCCGCACAGACAAATCCTAGTGATCCACGTTCGCAAGTAACAGCCGCGCAACAAGCAGCTAGTAGTGTAGGTAATTTACAGGCAGCGCAAGGTAACGCTATTCTTATAAATAATCCTGTGCAACGTCAAATTCAAGCAGGCGAATTAATCACAGGGACAGGTGTAGACGCTACAATAGCTGCACAGACAGCAGCACAAACACAAGCAGCGGCAGCATCGGCACAACCTTCTACACAGGCAACTGTACAAGGACAGCTAGACAGCTTAATGCAACAGTTTGTGGGTGGTAACACACCTGCGTGGGCTGCAGGAGCTATCCGTAATGCTAACGCACAGATGGCTGCTCGTGGTCTAGGTGCTTCTTCTTTAGCTGGTCAAGCAATTGTACAAGCAGCTATGGAAAGTGCATTGCCAATAGCACAAGTTGATGCACAGACAGCAGCAAGGTTTGAAACACAGAATTTGTCTAATCGGCAACAGGCTGCTATGCTTGCTGCAGAACAACGTGCTAAGTTTATGGGACAGGACTTTGATCAAGCGTTTCAGGCGAGAGTGCAAAACGCTGCTCGTGTATCTGATGTAGCAAACAGAAACTTTACAGCAGAGCAACAGGTTCAGCTTGAGAATAGTAAAATAGCTAATACCATGAATCTAAACAACCTGTCTAATAATCAGGCTGTAGTGATGGCAGAGGCTGCAGCACTAGCACAATTAGACACAGCTAATTTAAATAACAGACAGCAAGCCTCTGTAAATAATGCTAAGAACTTTTTGCAGATGGACATGGCAAATCTATCAAACAATCAACAAACAGAGTTGTTTAAGGCGCAGCAGCGTGTCCAATCACTATTCACCGATCAATCTGCGCAGAACGCTGCTAGACAGTTTAATGCCTCTAGTCAAAATCAGGTGGATCAGTTCTTTGCTAATCTAGACACACAAGCATCTCAGTTTAATGCAACACAATCTAATGCTCAGTCACAGTTTAATGCGGGACAAGCAAACACTGTAGGTAGATTTAACGCAGAGTTAAACAATCAGCGAGATCAGTTCAATGCTAATAACCAAATGGTCATTGCGCAGTCTAACGCACAGTGGCGCAGGCAGATAGCTACTGCAGATACGGCTGCTATCAATCGTGCTAATGAATTAAATGCTAATGCTATACTTGACATAAGCAAAGAGTCCTACGATAATTTGTGGCAGTATTATGCTGACACTATGGAGTGGGCTTGGAAAAGCACAGAGAATGAGTTAGAAAGAGTTAATGAACTAGCTCAAGCAAAATTAAATGCGGATTCAAATACAGACTTACTTAAATTTAAAGAAGATGCGGCTACATCACAAGGCTATGCATCTTTAATTGGGACTATTTTAACTGCATCATCTGGCAGTATTGTAGGTAAATTAAGCTCGAAGTTACCTTTTTTATAGGATTTAAAAATGTTAAAAACAGAATACGCAAGAGAAGCATACAACAGGATAGGAAATTTCCGTACTAAGACAGAAGATAAACCTAGCTCTGGTTTATTGTCACGTTCTAAGGACATGAAGCCTATGCAAGAAAGTAATGATTTAAATTTTGTAGCAGATTTGGTACATAGTATAAAAATGAAAAATCCTAAAAGGAACACAGAAGTATGATACAAGAACCTTTACTAGATGCTCCAATACCGGGAATGTCTTTGACGCACGAGTTGGGAGCTAGACCTTGGCAGACTCCCCCGAAAGCTCCTACGGTAGCAGAGGCAATAGATACATATTTACCTGCTTTTGAAGATGAAGATGTAATTACTGAATTGTTAAATGTCCTTGAATCAGGTATTCCTGTAGCAACTATAGCAGAAGCAACTATGCTGGGTGGTGTTATGGAAGGCCGACACACCGTTGATGTGGGTATTCTTATATTGCCATTTTTAATGGAGATGATAGCGTTTGTAGCAGATTCTGCTGATGTAGAATATGACATGGGCGTTAGTAAGGTGGCATCTAAAGCAGAGGAACTTGCCCCGCCTACAAATCAAGAAATAGCGGCGGCTAAGAAAAGAATGGGCGAAGTTAAAGAAGAGGTACAGGAAATAGTTGTAGAGGAACCTGTACAGCAGGAAGAGCCAAAAGGTTTAATGGCTAGGAGAAAATAACTATGGGATTTAAGTTTGGCATATTTGCTGGTGAATTAGCAAAGTATCTAAAAGAAGATAATGATCGTGTCATATCAAATACTGACACGGCACTAGATCGCATAGCTGCGAAAATAAACACCGCTGATGAGAAAAGAAGAGAACGAGTTCGTGAGGCTGAACAAGGCATAGAAAGATTATCTAGGTCTGGATTTAGTCGCACACAAGCTGCTTCCATAGTAAGAGGCGGCAACTACGCTATTGCTGACGCTATGAAAAAGGCAGAGGAAGCTATGTCGTTAGGTAAAAGTCCAAACGAATGGTATACAGCCACAGCAGAATATAATCCAGATGATTATGCCAATTATACAAATCTTCAACTAGCAGAGGCAACTGTATCACCTATAGATGTGACAGGTATTAAAGATGCTTTCACTAAAGGTAGAAGACTTAATATGGATCAAATAGATGAACAGATGAAGAGCTATGCTCCCTCTGCTCAAAAAGCTGTAATGAAAATGCCTGAGTATCGACTAGACATGGAGCAAGCTGTCACGGCAGATGTTAAAACTATGTATGCCAATAAACTGAATGAGAAGTTTTCTGTTCAGGAAAAACTAGAAAAAGCCACGGATGATACGCAACGAGTTCAGCTAGAAGCTAGACTAGAGGCAATAGATAAAGATATAGATAGAATATATGATTTCGGTACAAAGAATAGGATCTTTAAGGGCACAGGATTTACAGGTCCAGAAACACGCACGAACTTTAATGCTTTCTTGCAAAGAGGTCTTAGTAAAATTGCTGCAACAGGTGCCATTGGCACTGGGGCTGTGTTTGATCTATCTCAAACAGGTAGTCTGATACCCAAATATGATCCTGCTTATCAAGATGCTGTGGATTCACAAACAAGTAGTCTAGCTGCAGAATTTGTTGGTAATTTAATAAGTAATAATAAGTTTCAAACAGAATCTGAAGCGACCTTATCTGCTTTAGGGTTTAATGTTAAAACAATAACACAAAAAGATGTACAAAATAATGCTGATTTGACTGCAGACGATATAGGAAGGCAGGCTGTGGTTTATGCAGGTTACTTGTCTATAATTCCTGAATCGGCGAGTGCCTAATGGAATACAAAGGTATTATACGTCCCACAGTCAGTGAGGAAAAAATATTAGATCCTACTGATGTTTCTCCAAACACGTATAAGGGAATTATCAGGCAGGGTGTGGTTCCCGATCTAAGTAAGCCTACCGTTATAGCGGGTCAAGGCGAAATGGATAAACAAGATCTAGAGGACTTCACCTATCAAGATTTCAAAGAGAATAAACAATTACGTGAAGCAGCTAAACGATTTGCCGTAAATCATCTTGATTATAAGCCTGAAGAGATAGATGATGATGAGGCTATAGACGAAGCGATAGAACACTTTCGTGGATTAGATGTAAATGAACTTACCGCCATAACTGATTATGGTACATTAACTGCATTAAAGACAGATAATAAACAACAAGAATTGTCGGACTATAAAAATTTATATCAGGCGTATCGGGCCATGCCATACTTTGGTGATGGCTCTGCTGCGTTTAGCAGTGCTGGTAACTTTGCTGCTGCTGTGGGAGACTATGCGTATGGTGTAGGCACAGCACCATCTACACTACTAGGGCTGCTGATACCCGGTGGGGGCAAGGTTGCAGGTCAGGCAACTGTTGCAGCCAACAAACTTCTAATAGGCGGCTTACTATCTAAAGTAGTTACTTCTCCTGTGCAAGTAGCTAAGTATGCTGCTGCCAATCCTCTCAAAGCTGCTGCTGGATTAGAAGCCAGTGGCGCACTTTTCCAAAATTTAGCACAACAGAATGTAGAAGAAGAGATAGAGATACGTGAAGGTATTTCTGCAGGTGAGGCTGCTTTGTCTACAGGATTAGGTGCGGCTGGTGCTTTTGTTCCTGTGGGGTTAAAAGTTGGCTTCACTAAATTTATTTCAAAGGACACACCAGAGCTTATAAAAGAAGCCACAAAAAATGCAGGAGAGTTGCATAGAAAGGGTATGCAAAACGCAGGTGACACATTATCTAAAAATGCAGAAGAGGTAGCTAAACTAAAAAGAACATTGAATCCACTTGACCCGGAACGTGTGGCTAGAGGACAAGGTGTTGCGGATCAAATTGCAGCGGATGTAGGTAACTTAGAGCCAGATTTTGCTGTTAAGTTTTCTAAAGATAAAGCTGATAAAATACTGGCTTTCGCAGTAGACCTATTAAAAAAAGACGGTGGCTTGCGTGATGGTGAACGTATCACAGATGGTGTAGCAAGAACGATAGAATCATTAAGAGCTAAAGGACTAGAAGATACTGCTCTGTCTAAAGAACTAAATGACATAAAGAAAAAGTATAATGTTACAGATTCCGATATTGCGGCTCTCTTTGCAGCAGATGTATCTAGTGCTGCCCGTACTTTGGGCAAGGCAGGATTTCATGCTAAAGTGTTTCGTAATGTAACAGATCTGGCCAACGATAATATTTTTGTTATGGACAGAAATGTAAAGGATACTTTTAAAAAGATTAATGAAGCAGTTGATGCAGAGGATGGAAGAGCATTTATTTATGGTGTCTCTGGTATGGAAGGGACAAAAGCGGATGTAATACCACAAACTAAATTAGGTAAGTTTGGTAAGTCTATATACGAGGGAATGAAAGAGTCTGACTCTCTGCGTCTAGCACTTATGGTATCTCAGACTGCTACCACAGTGCGTAACCTTGCATCAGGTAACATACGAATAGGTATGGACATCCTAACTAAAACATTAGATAACGGAACAAGGCTTGCAATAGATAAAAATTATAGAAAAGCTGTAGGTCTTAGAGGTGCTACAGCAGATGTATTTTCTATAGCATACGGTTTAACAAATAAAAAAGAAGCTGCATTAGCTGAAGATTTTCTTTACACAGGCTTTCAAGATAAAGCCACTAGAATGTTTAATTCACTAAAAGACTTAGAACCTGTCGGTGGACAGGTAATAACGGAAATGACCCCTATTCGCAAGTTTGCAAGACAGATAAATGCTCTTAATACTATGTCTGATAACATGTTTAAAAGAGCAGCATTTATTGGGGAATTGAAAAGATCTTTAAATGACATGAAAGTTGCGCAAGTTAAAGCGGGAAAAACAGTAAATGATGCTGACTATGACTTAGTAGAAATAATGCGCAAGGGAACTTTTAATGAGGTATTTGGATCAACAGATGAAGGTAAAAAGTTTCTTGATGATGCAGTAGAAAAATCTTTATACTTTACGTATCAAAGGGATGCTCAAAATCCTTTATCAAAAGCAATGATTAATGGGGTACATAAATATCCTTTCTTAGTCTCCTCATTCACACCTTTCCCACGTTTTATGGCTAACGCCATGCGCTTTACGTATGAATACTCTCCTCTCTATATTCTACAAGGCGGCATGAAATCTTTTGGTAAAGAAGCAAGGAATTACGAAGAAATATCAAAAGCTATGGTTGGTATGGGAATGTATATGGCAGCGACTGCATATCGCTATCAATATGGGGAAGGAACACAATGGTATGAGATGCCATTAGCAGACGGAACTAAGTTTGATGCCCGACCCTTCTTCCCTGCTGCACCGTTTTTATTTTTTGGAGATATGGCTGCTAGATATCTTACACAAAGCCAAAAAGCACAAGATGTTCTTGAGGGTATTGGTTTGGATAGACAGGAAGCACGTGTTGGTTATGAAAGAGGAGATTTTGTATCAGCGGTGCAAGCTCTAACAGGCACACAATTTAGAGCAGGCTTTGGTTTTTATGCATTGGATGCAATGGTTCAAGATGCAACTCGTAACGATTTTACAAGACTAATGGAGTTTCCAAGAGAGTTTTTTGGTAATATTGTAAGCACGTATGGTATACCTTTGACTGCTGGTCAGGATTTATATAACACTTTCCTAGCACCAGATGAGGCTAGAATTGCACGAGAGACAGACACAGATAACTTTAATCTGTTTATGTTGCGTAAGATACTTGCTCGTGTTCCCGGTAACTATCAAATTGAAGACGCTTTACAAGAACAGTTTGGTTTTGAAAAATCTCGCATATACGAAAGTCCAACAAAGGAAGCACCTATACGCAGAGTCACACCCATAACAAGACAAATGTATGGTATTCTTAGAAAAGAAAGAGCCACAGAGGTACAAAAAATATTCAATGAATTAAAGATTACAAACTCAAGAATATATCGTAAAACACGTGTTTACGAGGCAGATAACTATATTCGTAAATTTATGGGTCCATACATTGAAGAACACATAGGAAACTTTATTAAAACTTCTACTTTTAAGAATGAAAAAAATGCGGATTTAAGACGCAACATGGTTCTAGAAAAGATAGATGATTTTAAGTCTTCTATTCTGTCGCAAGCAAAGGCACACGCAGCATCCTTAAAAGGACCAGAGGGAAGTGTCTTCGCTAAAAAGGGATACAAAGATCTACCAAATTATGCAAGAGAACATGCAGACAACGTGTACGCAGAGCGAGTGCAAACAGATTCTAGACTACAAAAACTAGAAGAACAGGGATTAGTGGACTATGAATTATTATATTTCATAGGTAACTCTGCAGAAAGTATGGGTCCAGAGGGATTGGCAGCTTACCTACAAAGCAAAGAGGGCAATTAAGCCCCCTATATGCAATCACATATATCGTTAGCCAGCCCCATACCAAATGCGTACAGCAACCAGCCAACGATAATAACAAACGGTGTATACTTAACGATTGTCACCGTCACCTTGTAGGCGATTCCTAGCTTTTCTATCAGCCAGTTTGTCCAAGTTGTCTTCCATAATTCTGCCAAGATTCATGTCCACTTCTTTTGCAAGCATGGCGCAATACCACATAACATCACCTAACTCGTGCCCAACAGCATTTAATTTAGCGTGATGCTCTTCTCTATCTGCACCGTCACGTATCAGCTTCTTAACCTTGTTGGCAATCTCCCCAGCTTCACCAGTCAAACCTAGTGTTAGATATTCTAATGCTTTATCACTTGGGAATATTGCCGTTTCTGCAGCCCTTCTTTGGTACTCCGTTGCTGTAATATTACTCATGTACCTCTCCTTCATCCACTGTTCAGCATCTTCCTTTAATCCCATTGTACTTACCCTTTTCTAGACTCTCAAAGTAAGCATCGTTCCAACCACGCTGCCACTCACGATATTGCATAGTGTTAGGATCTAGGTTAGGACGATTCTCCTGAAAAATCTCTCTACCCTTAAAGTTGACAAACCTACCACCACGCTGAAACGCATCATAGCCCCACTGGTATTGAATACGCAGTGGAGCATCATATTTACTTAGGCCATTAAGCCGCACTCTTCCTCTCCTCTTCTACTTTAACAACCTCATGCACGTTATGCATATTAAATATTTTTATGGCTGTTACTTTGTTAATCTTAAACCACTCGCCGTTACGAGTATCAGCAAAATGCTCAAAGACTTTATGCATCTCTCGCTCTTTCTGATGACGATTTTCTACGGCAACTTTAGCAATTATTTCGTAATCACGAAACGGTGAAGATGTCTGATATCCACTGAGTCTATCTTCTGCTATACTTGCCTTACCTACCTTTACCCAATCAGGCCACGCTTTATTTACGATGGCATACACATCTCCTTCTTTAGTATCTTCAATAACAGCGTGTGACCATACATCGTCTAAGGATTTATATCGTCCGGGCTTGTGTAACGGATGCTTCTTAGACACCTCTTTACCATTCACATACATTCTCTGTGAATCACGCCTACGCACAGCTTCAGGGTTGTCTTTGTAATACATAGGACTACCTGTGTATGGATTAGGACTAAAACGCTCAAGACTCATCAGCTATCTCCTTTTCTTCCTGTTTCTGTTGTGGTTTGATAAAGTATTTCTCAAGCATCTCTAACTTATCGTGATAGTTAGCAACTTGTTCAAGCTCTAGTTCTACAGTCTCTATGATATCAGAGTGTTCTCCGATACCAATTGTGTTGTTCATGTATATCTCAATGTTAGCTAGATGCTTATTGATATGACCAATAAAGTGCGCCCTTGCTCCTCGTATTATTACATCTCTCATTTTCTATCCTTCCGTTATCATTACCCATTGTACATTATTCTCTGTGCTGGCTGTCCTAAAGTTACCTGCTTTAGACCAGTCAATGTCTTCTAATTTTTGCACAGTTACTTCTGTTTCTTCTGGTTCATCTTGTTTGTTCATGTGATGCATACCATATGCTAATGCACCTAATACTAATAATGCTTCCATGTCAACTCCTTTCTACTTGTGGTCTTCATGCTCTAGGTTAGGATAGTAAACCTCAACCCATGACTTACATTCGGGACACTCTAAACAACTAAGTATAGTATATCTATTGTCCGTAAGTTCATCTACATCGTGATCCCCAACCCACCTTAACTCTGTATTACAATGCCAACAATTCATTACGCTGCCTCTATGTCTACAATTTCACATACACCTGCAGTACACGCTAACTCACGTCCACCTGATGTGGTGTCTTCTTTTTCAAAGTCACTTAACTTAGACCAGTCTACATTCTTTGGCATCTTTGTCAAGAACTTTTTGTAGTCATCTTTATCTATATCCTGATAAGGTGCTTGCTGATATGTATGCTCACTGAATGGCAGGAAGCTGATACCAGATACCTCATCAAAGTGTTCATACACCCAAGCACCTACCTGCATCCACTCGTGTTCCTTTACAGAGATGGTTACAGAGGGCTTATGCTCACACCAGTAACGCTGATAGGTAAGCCATAACTCTAGCTGTTCTATTGCGTTCATCTGTGTACGTGTGATAGCACCCAAGGGTGACTTCATAGGAAAGCTGAACACTGTCGTTGAGTCGGGTTTCATTACGTCAGGTTCAGCAGGTATACCCTGTGACACAAGGAACTGTGTAAGCGGGTCTTTATTATCGCCACGCACGGTACGTATGTAGTATGGATTATGTCTAGCATGGATACCTGACGCTGCGTCAGTAAGCTGTGATACTGTGCCACTAGGCTTAACGCAGGTCACTGCAGTAGACTGTGGTATGCTCAACTGTTTTGCCATAGCTTCATTAGTGCGTACCGCCTCATCTTTTAATATACCAAGTAATACAGGCAACTTCTCACCTGTCGTAGAGGTCATGGCATTGTCCATGATGCCTGTCAAAGACACGCCAAGTAAACGCTCTTCCTCTGTGTTATCTTTCCATACCTTGCGTAGATATTTAAAGTTAGTCAATGTAGCTTGGAACGTGCCAAGTATTGTGGCAAGACGCACCTTTTCTTTTAACGTGTCCATAGTGTCATTCTCGCGGATGACTACTTCAGATAGGTTACAGAACTGATAGGGGCGTAGGATAATTTCAGAACAAGGGTTACAACCAAAGTCATGTTCTGTATCTCGTCTACCATTTTTAGCTGCTTGTTTAACTGCAGATTGACGATTAAAAATACCACGCTCACCAGACTTGCTATCGTAAAGAGACAACCACTCGCGCATAAATGTGCCCATCTCTGGCTTAACTTTATATGCTACAGAGTTATTTGCCAGTGCGCGTTGACCTTCATGCTCCCACCATTGACCTGATTTAGCGTGTGCCATCTGATCATCATTAAGATTAGACAAGCTGATAAGTGCGCTACGGCGTACACCACCTACAACTACAACCTCACCAATCTTACACATGATATCGTGACACTCAATAGGATAGAGTCTGCGACCTGCGGCACCTTTAAACTTTTGCACACAGAACTCAAACAACTCAACAAGAGGCTGTGGGCCGGATGCCCTACCGCCAAATGTCTTCAGCCTAGCACCTGCAGGACGAACCTCTGACACATCCCATGATGGTATCTGCCCAGCGTACAGCATAGCTATAAGTTCTTTAAGGGATTTTGCCCAGCCGGGTCTACTATCGCCTACTTTAATTAGTGTGTCGGTCTTATAGAAATCCTCTGCCACCATAGGTAATTTTTCAATGTTGTGTCTTTCTACACTAAAACCTACACCTGTGCCACACATCAGGATGTACATAGTCTCATCAAACGCACGTGGGCTATCTACAGGCACATAAGAACAGTTGTATCCACCCACGTGGCATCTGTCCAGTGCGGGGCCGCTGGTCATCAATGCTCTCATGCTGGGCATGATAGACTGACTTAATACAGCCTCTTCTAATTCAGCACGTAATTCAGCAGATAGTGTGTAATTGTGATTCTCTGCCAGATGCTTGCTCATATAGTCAAAGTATCTTGCCACAGTTTCGCCCCAAGTTTCGCGGCGTTGCTCATCCTCTTTCCAACGTGCATAACGCGACAGGGCTATAAAGTTTTGGTAGTCTGTGGGTAACTGGTTGCTTATCATATCTCACTCCGTAATTGTTCTAATGTGTTTTATTGTAACGCCGCCGACATCATAAAAGTATTCTTGGATACCTTCCTCTATCTCTTCTCCAACTCTCTCATCTGCTGGAACAAGATATTCTTCAGGATCGACATCTAAAGTTAGAAATATTTTAACTTTCATCTCTAAGTCTCTCTAGTAATCTGTTAAGATACCAAGCAGCCTTTCTCAAATCTTCTTCTTTACCTTTGTAGTTTTCTCTCCAAGTGTACTTTATATTATTGCCTTTACAGTACCCCTTAAATTCTTCTGGTGTTAAAGCTGCTTCTATGGCCTCTATACATTCTATGCCTTGTCTATTGTAATGAGGTGGACTATTAACCATATCAACAACATTGTCACTTTGTTTATTTGCTTGTGCTATACGCAACTCCTCTTGTGCTATCATTGCTTTCATAAAATCCTCGTGTCTACTCATGCTGACCCCTCCGTATCTGTTTCAAATGTAATATGAATGACGTTGCCATCATATGTCTTTTGTACTTCAGCTTTGTCTTTAGAGTCAACCTCTTCTTCTTGCATTAAAGCATATTGATTTAGCATTTCTCTAATCTCAGAAACCTCTTCCATTATAGGAACAGAAGAACACACCATCTTACTAAAATGTATAAGCTGATCATAATCCTCATCATCTAATGGATTCTCAGGAAAAGTAACGATGGTTATATCTACCTGTCCTGTCCATGAATTTTCGTCATCTAACATGGGTCTAATTCGGATAACAAAATCTTCCTTAGATATATTAGACAGTAGTCCGTTACCAATCATTGCTCATCTCCTTTTTACTTTTGTGCCCACGAATTTAATAAACTTAGGGTGTTTGTTTTTGCCTTTCTCTTTTAACCAGTCTTCAGGAATTATCCTGTCATAATATTGAAACCCATGTTTTATACACCATTGGGCATAGCTTGTCTTCGCACCTTTTTGCAATTTACATTTGCTGTTTGTGAATACAAAACGAATATCTAAATCCGGGTGTTGCTTCTTTATACATTTGTGCTTTCTTCTATCAGCAACAGTAAACCTACCCTTTGTTTCAATTATGATACCGTTAGGCAGCACGAAGTCTGGTGTGTATGTTCTATATGCTAAGTCTTCCCACTCAATCTTAATACCTTCATACAAAAACTTTATCTTTAGCTCTTGTAAATATTCAGATATTTTTAATTCAAGACCACTACGATAACCATACTTTCGTGCTGCTCTAAATTGTTTATACGGAGACACTATCCTATATCACGCCAATTAAGTGAAGGAAGATTATAACGATAGCTGTAACCCCGATAACCAAGGGATTTAAGTTCCTCGTAAATAGCTTTATCTGCTTCATTACGGGTTGCAATAGCATCACGAAGCCCAGCAGTTTTTCGCTGACGATATTCCGTACGCAAGTCATTAAGACGCGCCTCACATTCTCTAATTTCGTCAACAAGTGTTTCAAGTTCAAGTTCTCGTACATCCATTCATTACTCCTTTCTTAGTTCTACATATGCCACTATGGGCGGGTTTTTTGCCTGTGATTTTACAGCAGGTCTTTCCACCAGAGAAGGCCAGCAGTCAAAACGATAAGAGCAAAACTTACAATTAGTATTAAGGATACGATTACCCGTCTCCTTTCCTCTAAACTTCTCTGGTATTGGTTGAAAACACTTTTCAAATTTGTTCTCCTTTATTTTATTTACAGTATTCTTAATCTTGAATACTTCGCCATCTACATCTAAACCTGTGGCTGGTACATACTTAAAACTACCATTTGATTTATTTACTACCCACCAGCCTCCCGCTTTTTTGTCAGCAGCTTTTGCATAGCCAGCTAGTTGTGCTATGTACCCAAAACTATCTCCACTGGCAAGGGACTCATAGGAATTAAACTTGTTTCTGTATGACCAGTCTGAAGCTGATTTAATATCATCAACTGCGTCATTAACGACAATATCATAAGAACCAGAAACACTATCGTCACCAAGGTCAAGAGTAACTTTATCCGTGTTGTCATATTTTACTCCCGCTTCTGTTAATAATCCTTTGAAAACAGCCTCTACAATATAACCTATTAGCATATTAATAGGGAATGTAGTAGATGTAGGCAGTGCTGCCTCTGGTTTGTTTTTGTCATACCAAAGCTGGCAACTTGGTCTGCCTACGTTAGACATACGCAAGTTAAAACTTCGTTTGTTTTTGTTACTACCAAACTGATTTAACAATGCGTCCTGTACATCTTCTGCCACTTGTTTAGCCGTAGTCTCAGAGAAAGCTGCATCTCCCGACACAACCTTCTCCAAGAAACGATGTATAGCAATCTCTGCCGGATGATTCATATCAGTCATCCGAACCTTCGATGTCGATGAAGCTCTCTACAGTTTCAACCTCATCATCAGCCATCTTATTGCGTGTAGTCTTATCCCACTCAGAACAAATGTAATCGTTATAGTTCTGCACCCATGCCATAAAATCAGCGAACAAGTCTTGATCTTCTTCTTGTAGCTTAATTTCATTCTTAGCATCCAATGTAGGGATAGGAAGATAGAACACAGCACCTGTCGGTATCTTACGTTCCTCAGTAGCCAAACTAATGCTATGCTGCACAGGTAAACGCTGCATCTTACCTAACTTAGAAAATGGCTCACCCATAATCTTGAAAGCATCACGATTGTCAATCTCCCATATAAAGGGAATGTTAGAACACTCGCCAGACTCACCAGACTCATACCGGGCATCTTCCATACTAATAGTCCCGAAGATAACGCGAACACGTTTAATCTGTTTAATCAGATCCTTTTTATCTTGTGATAAAGCATTGTAGTCTTGTATATAACCAGCAGGTTTACCACAATTAAAAGTGCCCATGTTATCTTTCATATCAATGTTCATATCATTAGACATGATAGTTTTCTGATATGTGCCCATAGGTTCGCCGGGCTTCGCACCATGATTGGAATGAAACCGCTTATACATAAACCTTTGAGCAAAGGGACGAATAGTAACGCCTCTACTATACAACACACCGTTAGACGGAACATCCAAACGATATGTGCCTCCGTTGACTACCTCTACTTTCATAGCGGCACCATCAACAATCTTTTCACCCATGATAGGGCTATGTTGTATTTTAAGACGAGCAAGCATATTAGCTTTCTTGTCTCCACCAGAATCAATATTCATACCCATAGCAGTTGCCATAGCAGAATAATTATTCACATCAATTTGCATAACTTCTGTACTCATATAATACACTCCTTTCTTTTAAGACCCATAGTTATATCACGCAACATCTTTAGTGTCAAGCCAATTATCTCCTATTTTTGACTCTAATAGAAGAGGCACATTCACACTAACACCAAACTGAATCTGAATCAAGCCATTAATATAATCGTTTACATTACGTATTATACTTAATACTTTAACTTCTTCGTCTGGATGCACATCAACTACAATAGAGTCATGTACTGTGTTTACAATACATGAATTGCAGTCAGATAGTCTGTCATCAATCTCTAACAAAACAACAGGCACGATGTCTGCTGTAGCAAAAGACTGTACAGGATAATTTTTTATTTGTGTAAAGTGTGAAACTTTACCACTTGGATATCGCTCCATGTCTGGAAAAGAAAACTCCCTGCCAGACGGTGTGACTATCTTGCCCGTGGTCATAGCCTCTTTAGCCAGTTTGGTATGCCAAAACGCGATTCCTTTGTATTTTTCTGTGAAGTGTGTGTAATACTCTGCTTCCGCTGGCGTTCTCCCAAAGCCTGTTGCGCCATAAAGCGGTGCAAACGTGTGAGCCTTTGCAGTCTGCCTATCCGTAGGTTGACCAGCATCGGTAATAACTTTAGCGGTGTATGAGTGTACATCAAAGCCAGTAGATACTTCATTTATAGCTACCTCATCTTGTGATAAATACGCGGCAGCACGGAACTCTAGCTGCGCAAAGTCAGCCTCAAGTATCTTGCCGCCATCCCATCGTGACACAAATACTTTCTTTACAGGAAACGTGCCGCCACGGGGCATGTTCTGCATGTTAGGATCAGCACCAGAGAAACGACCTGTTGCTGTTCTGTGCTGCAATAAACGCACATGCAGTTTACCGTCAGCTTTAGTATGCGTTTGGATACCGTCCACAAAAGAAGACAGATATGTATCCAAAGCAGACAGTCTTTGTAGGTCTGTTAAAAATCTCTCTGCCTCTACAAAGCCACTCTTTCTAGCAGAGTTAGACAAAACATCTAACATCTTTTTGCTTGTGCTAAAACCGTGGGCACTAATCCACTTAGCACTGGGTGCTTTAAACTTTAAACCTGCCACAGACTTAGTGGGCGTAAAGCGATAGCCTAGACCACCACAGTCTTTACACATAGGCAGCTTTGCATATGGTGTGCCATCCTTCTTCATCTTCTTTTGTTTACCTGTGCCATAACAAGTGAAACATTGCCCTGCTTTAGTCTTGTAGATAATAGAAGAGTTGTTGTTTATCTCGTTAGTGTAATCTTCCTTCGACATGTATGGTGTAAACAAGTTAGCCCATAACGCTTTGTTGTCTGGCTTTCTGCTATAAATAACCCAAGACATTTGCTCTGGACTATTAAGATTGATAGGCGTATCTCCCATTAGTTCCGAAACTTGATTCTTCAAACGCTTTTCTATTTGATCTTTCTCTTCTTCAAACTGCTTACGAACAGTATCAAGAACAGATAAGTCTACCTTAAATCCTCTC
>VTLG01006111.1_pt1 | contig 23147 bp, 21 predicted proteins | sample 4694571 | NCBI WGS metagenome assembly VTLG01 (sample SAMN12604809, study PRJNA352737) | marine metagenome | biome: ENVO:00000447; feature: ENVO:00000209|ENVO:00000569|ENVO:01000036; material: ENVO:00002151; isolation source: viral sequences binned using virsorter ...
TGACTAAAATTTCCATAACCAACTAACCCCATTAATTTACTTGCACCTAACGAACCAAATCCTGTTAGTTTAGACATATGATTCCATAACCAACCTATTGGCAATTCGTTTGATAAATCTTTTATCTGATTATTTTTATCAATAAAGATACATCTAAAGTTATAACCTATACCATCAATAGCAAGTATATCTGATTCATTAAATCCAGATTGTATCAAAGCATAAGTGGCGTGTGCTTGATGATGGTCTATATAATAAATATTATCTTTATAATAATAATCCCATAAATTTTTAGGTTTAAAATCTAATATTTCTTCGTGTCCTTTTAATATTGTATTAAACAATTCTTCTTTAATAGGTTTAAGACCACCAACCGTCATTGAAAAACTTAATACTCCCTCTCTTGGTTTTTTAAAATACTCTTTTGCAAATTCTTCAATTAAACGAGTATCTCCTGTATTAAATTGATGACCATATGCCTCAGCGTGATAAGGAAGATTATGTTTAAATCTAGTATGTCTGCTTCTTTCATTATGCCATACACCATCATAAGTATTATGGTCGTGTTGATTTAATGCTACTGCAAATATCTTAATCATCTATTGGTTCCAACTCATCTTGTAATCTTTCTGATTCAGTTAATAACTTTGCATATTTTCTCATAGGAAAATGTCCTTTAGGTGGTACCCATTCAGTACAAGTCTTACAATAACTTTCATATTTAAATAATTGAAAGTTCATCATCTTGTCAACATTTTCTTGTGTCAATTCAAACATTCTGGATAGTTCAGTATTATTTGCAAACTTTTTACTACAATGTATAATTTTTTTCTTTTCAAAATCAATAACAGGTACCATAGGAAAAGAAGCACACATCTTACGATCTATTTCATCTGCTTGTATAACATCTGTAAATTCTTTTGATCTACCATTAAATGCTTTCCACATAGTATTTTTATGATTTAATTTTTCTATTACTTCTTTATGATTGTCTTTATATTTAAGGTAGTTAGGTGTTTTTAAAACAACATTATAATTGTTCATTTCATTTTCAGGTACAAAATCAAAGTTACCTAATTTCTTTACTTCGTTCTCATAAAAATCTAATATGTTATGTTCAACATAAAGTATTTCTTTATCTTCTAGTATATGTGGATATCTTTTACGAATAAAAGAGTTAGATAATACCGAACATACAAAGTTAGGATACTTTTTAATTTCATTAATAACATCATCTAAATTTTTAATTAGACCTGGTTCTCCACCAAGTAAACATATTCTTATCTTATAATTTTTAAAATATTCTAAAGTTTGCTTTAAAAAATCCATATCTACGGTTAAGTTTCTCATCTCTAAAGTATAACTTGTACAATAGTGGCAGTCCTTATTACAGGACATAGATAGAAAGAAATCTATTGCTAAATAATTATCTTGTATTTCTCGTAATGTTTTCATAAAATTTATTAAATGCTATTTTTAACTTTCTTTTATTTTTAAACTCAACCTTCTCAATATACCCAGGTGTTTGATAAGTTTTCTCTACAATATAATCGTAAATAGGTTCATTTGTTTCATTGATTAAATTATTATCAAATAAATCATCACCTAATATTTTTTTCATATTTTTTACAAATTTACTTTCTTCTTGGTCGTGTAAAATTAAAATTGTATTAATAACTTCGTCAATCTCCTCTTGTGTCATATAAGGGTTTATAGGTAATGTCAATATAGTATCACAAATAATCTTACTAATAAATGTTTTATCTTGTCTATGTTTTATATTTTGATACATAGGGTTTTCAGATAAAGGTTTTTCATAATGTACCTTTGCATTTAGTTTATCTTTAACTAAATCTCTTACTTTTTTATTTTGTAATCTAATAACATATTTGTGATAGTTATGATTAAGACCATTTGTTGATGGTTGTATAGTTACATAATCTTTTAATTGTTCATCATATTGCTTTGCAATTGCCTGTCTTTTATCTTGCCACTCTTCCATCTTTTTTAATCTAAAATTAATAAAACAAGCATTCAACATTAACATCTTTGAGTTACGACCTAACACTTCATTATTGCCGTGTTTTCTTAATTTCTTAAATAATTCTGCTTTATCTTCGTCATCTGTTAAGATTGCCCCACCACCTGCTATACCAGCAACAACTTTATTTGCATTAAAACTTAATGTACTAACATCTCCTATTGATCCTGCATTTATTCCATTCAAACTGGCGCCTAGCGCTTGACAAGCATCCTCAATAAATGCGATATTTTTCTCTTTACAAAAATCTAATATCTCTTTTGTATCGGACATATTACCGAATAGATGTGGATAAACAATTGCTTTTGTTTTATTCGTGTACATTCTTCTAATACTTTCTATATCAATATGATAATTTAAAATATTAGGTTCACAAAATACAGGTGTTGCGCCCACCATAGATATACAAGACGCAGTTGATATCCAGGAAAATTGAGTTGTTAATACTTCATCACCAGGTTTAATACCTAAACTAATTAAAGCAAAGTGTAAAGCATCCGTGCCATTACTACAAGCAATAGCATATTTTCTTCCTGTGATTTTAGTAAGACTTTTTTCAAGGAACTCTACATTCTGTTCCTGTTCTTGTTGCATAGCACCATCAAAGATTTTTAAATATTCATCTTTGTTTGCTAAATATTCTCTATCCCATCCTGTCATTTTTTATCTCCTCTATCAATTCAATAAGAATATTTATATTGGTCTTATAAATGTCTTTTGTAGGAACAGGTCTGTTCCAATACACAATACCACCGTCTTTTATATTCTTATCTCTTACATAATCTACATTTTTACCTAACCATTTAAACTCTACAAAAAGTCTAGGTGCAGGATCAAAATTAGGTTTTGTATATACATAGGTTTCAAATTTACCTAGTATATTATTAATAGGGGCAAATAAATTGTTTAGTTTAGAATTAATCCATTTTGCATTATAAGTTACAATGCCGTGATCTGGATATCTATCAATATGTTTTTCTATTTCTTTATAGTATATTTCAGTTGTTCCTAAAAATAAATGTTTATGTTGTATCTCATCTTTTATAGGTTTGTAAATATCAAAGTTAATTATCTTTTCATATTGTTTACCAACACCGTTAGGGTAAACATCATAATCGCATATGTCATAAACTTTTTTATTATTAAAGTATTCTAATGCTAAAGGATAGTCTTTAGGATGATTTTCTGAATAAATTGCTATTACTTTATTACTGAATAATAAATGTAAAGTTAATAGTTGATCGTTAGTATATTTGTGTCTATCTAGGTAAGGTAAAGTTATCATACTTCTACCTGACACAAAAGTTATTTCATCTGAATTTGGTGTATAGTGGTCAAAGATTATATTCTCATAAGTCTTATATTGATCTGTTATAGATTTTATATAATCTTCTTTTGTATGTTTAGGATTAGGTATTATTATTACTTGACTTTTAATACCAACAGAATTTAAATAACAACAATGTTCATAACCATAACGCAACAAGCCATCACCAGGTTTACCTGTACATACTATATTAATCATATTAACCTATCAAATCAATAGCAAGTTTTAATACATCAATTTTATTTTTAGATTGTCTTAATTTCTTTTTCTTTTCGTTATCTTTTGAATCTCTAATTTTATCTACTTCAAATAGTGCTAACTTTAACGCAAATAAATGATCTTCATTTTCTAACTCATTAAACATTGCTTTAATAAGTGTAGGATAAAATTTTGTATTTAACTTTGTTTCATTAAATACTAAACCATTTTTCTTTGCAATATTAATTGCCATTTCTTCAAAGTTTTTCTTTTCAGTTTGTATTTTTTGATATGTATTTTCGTGTAGAGTATCTAAATCAACTAACTTTAATAAATCCTGACAATTTGGATGTTCTGGATTATATTCAACAATAAAAGGAATAACTTTCTCATTTTTATCATCTCTCAATAAAACTTCAATGTTTTTTCTATCATTGTCTATAAAACTTGCTGTGATATAATTTTCTTTAGTTATCATAATTTTCCTTTAAGTAATCTAGTAATTTTGTTTTTGGAACCCAACCCATTTCAGATAGTACACCAATCTGTGCCTTATTATCTTTTCTTTCAAACATTGTTCCCATTCTTTTATCTTTTACTTCCATATTTAGATGAGATAAAATATCCAATAAATTATGAGAAGCACCTGTACCTACATCTATAACTTTTCTTTTTCTAGGTGGTTTATTAACTATTAAAAAATTTATAGCAGTTAATAAATCTTCAATGTATATAAAATCTCTACTATGATCTACATTAATATATGATACATCATCTCTTAATATTTTTGGTATTAACATTTGTTCTCTAGCGCCTGGACCATAAACGGTTGTAAATCTCATACCTAAAGCATTATGAGGTGCAATTGTTTCCATATAAAACTTACTCATTGCATATGGATTACGCCAAGGTTCTCTAGCAGTAGATGAACTAGCGTATAATATTTTAGGACCGTTTTTGAATTGTTTAAAGACTCTATGACTAGCAACTACATTGTTTGTCCAATACTCAACAGGATTATCTAAACTATCTCTAACGCCAGATAGACCTGCTAGATGTATAACTAAATCTACATCATAATCTAAATCACAAGTAAGTAAATCATTACCTGTTTTCTTATCTAAACAAATTAGATTGTGTTTGTCTTTTAAAAATGATTGTATGTGTTGACCTATGAAGCCTTCACTACCTGTTAATAATATATTCATAATATAATTCTATTTATCTAATTCTTAAGCACCCTCAAATAGTATGTTGCCGCTGTTGTAGAAGCACCGTCTGGAAATTCTTGTGCTCTGTAATCGTCTGTATTAACATATCTTGTTTGATAGTCACCACTACCAGATAAAATTGTATTTGCAATACCAGAACCTCTAGTATTACCTAAACCACTTGTTCCTATATTATAAGAAATTGCATAACCATCCGTAGAAGATGTTGCTGTTTTTCTAATCCAACCTTGCATTAAACTATTAAATGTTGCGTCTGGATAAGTTTGTAAATTATTATCACCTCTAATAAACAATGGTGCTGTATAAGAACTTGTAGTACCATCAAGTCTATGTAAATAATAACTTGTAATCGTTGTTGGATTATCTAATGCGTGATCCCCAATAGTACCTGCTGAATAAGCAGAAGTATCTGCTTTAGTATCTACAAAAATTGGAGTAGCAGAAACTAAAGTAGCATTTGCTAAAGCAGAAGCAGTATGTATTGTGTAAGTACCACCTTGACTTGAACCTGTTGATCCTAATGTTAATAAATCTATTGCAGGATGTAAAAAAGTATCTCTAACATCTGCTAGTGTCATTGCGTGAATATTTCCAGAACTTAAATAAACAGGAAAAGTTTTTCCAGTATCTGCTGTAGGAGAAGAAGATTCGTTTGTAAATGAAACTTTATCATAGTCAACGGTAACCGTTTGAGGTTCCTGTGTTGTTCCTTCACTTGGAAAAGAAGATACGTTTGTTGACACAGCACCCGCTTGTAATCTTGTATCAGTCATACCTGATAAATTACCACCTGAACTAACAACTGATAATTTTACACTAGGGTTTAATGAGTATTGATAGACTATCTGGTCAATAATTTGGTCAACCATAACGGTTGACATTTCTTTTAAATTACCAGAATCGTAATATAGAGGTGTCCTGATTGCCATTATCCATTTCCATTTTAATTCGCTGAACCTACTATTGTCTTAACAACTGATCCAGAAGAATCATAAATGTCTAATTGCACAGATGAAGTAAATATTGATCCAGCAGCATATCCTGTTGTATTTGTTAATGCTACCGTTCCGTCAGCATCTGGAAATTCAATTGCTCTTATAGCAGTAGGATCAACACATTTTATTTCTGTATCAAAAGCATTGTCTGTTGTTCCTTCAAAGAATATAGATTTATTCAATGTCATAAAGATTGAAGAACCAAAAAGAGTAAATCCTGTTGTTGATTCTACATTGTTTCCACCAACTGGATTAATTGTTGTAACCCCTGCTTTTATAGCATCCAAAACTTCAACGGTACCAGAATCAGTTGAACGGATTTGATTACCACTAATTTCAATTGTACCAAAAGTGTGAGGACCTGTTGATGAACCAGTTATTGTATTTACAACCGTTAAATCATTTGGTATAGTTACATTGTTTGGAAAACTAAAAGTAATTGTATCTGGAGAAGATACAACAGATTGTATTTGATTAGAAGTACCTAAAACGGTTAAAGTATCACCACCACCGATAATCTGATTAGTAGAAGTATCATCAGCAATTGTCCACCCTGCTGAAGATGTTGCAACACTAATTGTTTCATTCATAGCGTCAACTAAATTAGTTGCACTAATAGCACCAGATAAATTTGCTATATCACCAAAATCTTCTATTGATAAAGCATTAAATGTGGTTCTAAATGTTTCTAATGTATCAGTTTTTGCTATTGTTTTAAATGCCATTTTATTTTACAACCTTTTTAAGTATTAAATCTTTTATTTCTCTTAATTCTGCCTTTAAACTATTTATCTCCTTACAGACATTTCTTAATTTATCGCCTTGACTTTCTCTTGCTTGTCTTCTTTGCATATAAATTTGATAATCACTTGTACTAGTATTAATAATAGCATTTGTAGAAGTATCTCTAACTAAACTATCATATCCTTGTACTTTTAATCTGCTCATATTATACCGCCAATGCAACTGCCCTCATATCTCTAATTATAGGTGGGTAAGAAGATGTACTTCCTGTTAATCCAATTTTTAATTGAAAAGTAGTAAAGTCTTTTAAACCACTTACTGAATATTTGTATTCTTTAAATGATGTGTTATCTTCAGATGGAGTAACCGTAATATCTTCTTCACCATCTGTATTAAAAGGTGTCCAATTTATTTTATCAATAGTAGTATCATCTTCAGACCCTATAATTCTAAAATACATTTTTACTTTAGAAGTTGATCTTACATTTGAAGTTAATCTAACATCTAAAGAAGTTGAAGCAGTTTCTAATACGATTGATTTAGTACAATAAGTTGCTGATGTAGATGTTCCTGTAGGAGCAGTATCAGCAACAAAATCTGGTGTATTACCTGAATTAGGATTATTCAATCTATTAGTAATTGTAAAAGCACTCATTCTTTGAGTATCTAATACAGGAGAAACTTTCCTATTTGATGAACTTAAAGTTATAATATTGAAAAACGATTTAGAACTTCCCATTTCATTTGTTTCGTTTATTGGACTAGCAACTAATTGAGGAGCAGTAAAGTATATATTATCATTACTTACAACATTTATTTTATTTGAGTTTGCTGTTAAACTAAATTCTGATTCTGAACCGTGAACTGATTTACCACTTGTTGGTCTAATCGCCATAGATAAATTTGTTTCAGGTAAAGTCATAGTTTGTATACCACCTAAATTTAATACATCAAACAATCTATTTTGAGTTGCTGTAACAGAATCGCCACCAATATCTCCAGTTGTGTTCGCTGTTCCAGTCGTTGTAATATCATAACTATCTAAAGTTACATTTGAAATACTTGTATATGTTCCATTAATATCGGAATGAACAATTCCATTATGTGTACCAGAAGGTACTCCTGCAATAATCACATTGTTTGTTGTTCCGTGCATTCCGTGATTTGGATGATAAACTCTAATTACACCAGAAGCGTTTGTTGTTCTTAATGGATTTAGTTTAAGTGTTCTATTATCTAAATCTTTATTTGTTAAAGTAACCTGTCCAATTACATTTTCAAATTCTGCTCTTTTAATTTTAAATTTTAAATCTTCGTTTTGATCTGCTGACCAAGTAACCCCATTCTGTGATTTAAAGAAAACACCAGTATAAGGTTGTTGTGATATTGTTCTATTAGAACCTAAATTTGTTTGACCTAATCTAGCAACATAAACATTGTATTCTGTTGTGTTTGCCATTAATACTAAAGCATATTCTGTATTTTCTTGTACATAAACAGGACTATCAAAAGTAAATGTTGTTATAGAACTTCCATCTGTACTTGTAGTTACACTTGCTGGATTTAAAGTCTTTTCTGAAAAAGGTAATATTGATTGACCTGGATAACCATTTACCGTATTTCTAACTTGTAAAGTTACAGGAATATTTGCGTCTTTAGTTGAGAAACATATATCTACTGAAGTTAAGAATACTCCACCAGCGTCATCAATCATAAATGTTTGTGCTAATGGATCGTGGTAACCTACTTGTCTAGCAGCACCTCTTGTTGTACTTGTTTCAGTTACAGCTTCCGTTTCGTTAGTTGCTCTAAATTCTACACCCGCTGTTCTTGTAGAAATAATTGTATTTTGTACCGTTTGAATAATACCTCTAGCAATGTATTCAGCATTTGCTGCTGTATCAGGTGCTGAAGTTAAATCATTTGAAGATGAACTAGTTAATCTAAACACTCTTTCACCTGTTCTCCATCTTGGTTTTGAATTATCTTTTGGATCAGGAATTGAAAAAGTACCTGATACAGAACCATTTGTATCTGTAACTAAATTACCACCTAATGCACCACCTAAAGGAGTTACATATGTTCCTACAGATTCATTATCAAAGTAAGGATAAACTCTTGTATTTGGTTTTAATCTTGTTGCAACAAAGTCAACATCTCTACTTCTAATAAACGGAGTGAAAGCAATAGATATAACTCTATCACCTACATTTTGCGTAACCGTTTTAGGTACTAATACTTGTCTAATACCTGTTCGTGTTTTTGTTCCTGTTCTAGTAGTCGTTTGGATATCTCTTTGCATTACTCTCCAACCGTGACCACCTCTTTGTTTATAACTTTCTGTACTATTAGTTGTTGATTGACCTGTCCAATGATTTTGCCATTCGTTCCAAACCGTTCCTAATTCAACAGATTGTAAATTTGGATTACCTGATTGTTTAACTAAAGTATCCCAAGTACCATCATCATTTGTAATAGTTAAATCTGGTGCTCTTTCTGTTTCTTTCCACTCATCTGTTTGTGGAGTTAATGCAACAGAACCAATCCAAGTAAATATACCGAATGGGTTAACATTTACGGTTTTACTTGCATAACTTTGATCTATTAAAGTTTCTTCCGAGTAAGGTAAAGTTATTAGATCACCTGTTTTAGCGTATTGAGCAGTTACCCTATCAGACGCCTGAATAACGGTACCATCATTATCTCTTTCTTCTAAAGCAATAGCGTCTTCATTAAAAGTAGGTCTCATTTCACCTTTTGCCATATCCATAGCAACTTTGTAATCTACATTTCCTGGATCACCTATTGAGTGTCCTGTGAAGTTATCTACAACAAATCCGTTTTTAAATCTATCAAAACCATTTGCGTCTTGTATTTGTAAAGTTTGTGCTGATTGTTCTAATAAAGATAATTGAGTATAGTATTCTGTATTTTCAATTCTTTTTTCTAGTCTACCAATATCTCTCATTGTGTATCTTCTATTATCAACTGATTCAATACCTACATCTGCCGTATCTAAAGTATATGATGGAATAAACAATGTGTATAGGTGCATTGCGTTATCCAAGATACCAGGAATTTCTGGTTCTAAAGAACTTGAACCTTTTAATACTCTAAAGTTACCTTCTTTATCTAAAAATATTTTATCAACTCTTTGTAAATAAAATTCAAAATCAGAAGTTATATCTGTTTCAAATTTAACAATATCATTTATTGAAGCACCTGCACCGTCATAAGAACGATCTTGGTCGCCTGAATTAATTGTTGAAGCGTCATCTACTCTAGGTCTAAAATCTAAACTATCTCTTAACTCATAAACTTGTCCAGTTGTACCAGAAGTAAAACTAGGTATGTCTTCGTAATCAATAATACCTGAATAACTATCTACATCAAAGTAATCACCAGTACCGTGTGAGAAGTAATCAAAATTAACTAATAATCTTCCTGTTGGTGTTATTGAACCTGTTTTTAATTTTAATCTTCCAATGTCATAGAAGTTATCTCTCATTCCTGTATCTAAATCAAATCTATCTGTAATATCTGTATCCGAATTAGTAGCATTTGTAGTAAAGTCTGCCGCCATATAAACATTGTTAATTTTATAAACATCTGATTTTTCAAGTCCTATTGTACCTGATTCAATTTCTGTTTGATCTGTTTTTTGAACCGTTGAAGCAGTATTTAAAGTTTTTGTTTTTGAACCTGCAACACTTCTATTAATTGTTGCTAATATTTTTACTTTATGTCCTTGGAAGTTAGCACCCATATCTATTAATAATGTTTTGCCTGTAGGAGAACCAGATAATGTAAATACAGGATCACCTTCGTGGTTATTACCACTTAAACTGAATACATCACCAGCAGAACCAGTAGCACCAGCACCAGTTGTCATAATTGAAATTGAAAAATCTTTATCTAATAAAGCAGCAAATGTTTCGTTAGTACCTGCTGTTATAGTTGCGTCACCATTTGATGATAATGTTTGTACAAAGTGTCTTCTAACTTTAAAATTTGTATCTGTTATACCAGAATTAATAGTTGTCTTTAATGTTTTAATAGTTTCATAAGGTAGTTGAAATACTGAAACATTTTTTTCTGGCGATCTAATTGTTGATCTTCTTCTTGTTGCAACCGTTTTAGTTGAAGCAGCAGCGGTGTTATCTTCTAAAATTAAACTAGAATTTGAAATAATATTTTTAATAATTTTAGTTTCTGTAGCACCACTATCGTTTATAAATGAAATTGAATCACCTATTACAAGGTCTTCAGTAAAGAAAGTATTAATACCAGTTACACTTGCCGAAGCAGATCCAATATCTATTGTTCCTGAAATATTTGTATTTACACCGTAAGTATTATCTAACGCTGTGTCAGCAGTATAAGTTGGCGAACCTGCCATACCAATTTGTTTAACTTGTGGAAAATCATATGAAGTTACACCTTTAAATCCGATAACATTAGATTGAATAGTAGCAGTGTTAGATGAAGTACCACCTGTAATTGTTTCTGATGGAATAAATGTTCCATTTACATTTGATACGACTACAACTCCGTGTACAACATTACCTGAAGATGTATATTGATTTATATTTGTAGGTGTTATACCATCTGCTCTGTATAATTCAAAGTCGTTAGCATTAACATTTCTAACCGTGAATATATCAGTTGTTTGTATTGCAACCGTTTGATCTTGTGCTGATATAGCGTCAAAAGTTATTTGTTGTCCTTCTTTTAATCCGTGAGCAGTTGCACTTACAACACCTGGACTTGCAATAGTAATTCCAGTAGCAGTAACCGAAGTTTGTGTTGATATACTTTCTAAAGTACCTGTAGCACCTGAAGTACCACCAGTTATTTTTTCTCCAGTTGTAAATGCTTGACCTGTTATAATATTAAGGTGAGTAAATAAATTAATATCAAATAGATAATGTTTAAAAGTAGAACTAACATCCCAAATATTTGTACCTGCATTAGTTCCAACTGCTAATTCAAACCCTTTTGATTTAGCACGACCTATTGTATTAAGACCTGCACCTGTACCTGTGTTTTCAATTCCACGAGTATCAGTTGCTGTGTTATATAAATTAACTCTTTTAAATGCTTCTGTTTCACCTGATACAAAACCTATATCTGGAGTACCATAAACATTATTTACATTTACAAAATTACCTACATCAAATCTTGTATTAAAATTGCTTTCAGTATTAAACTCTCTTGCCTTATCAACATCTAAATATTGAGTTGCTAATTTTTCAACTTCAAAACCTTTTACATATGCTTTTCCTGGAGACATACCTACTGCAAGTTTAGTAGCGTCACCTGAAGTGTAAATACCTCTATTTGTTCCATTAATTAAATGTTCTCTAATATCAATATCAAAATTTCTTACGGTATAATCACCAGACTCGTCAAATGTTCTACGAGCAAAAGTATCTTCTAATATTGCATATTCAGTATTTCTAACTTTATTTTGAATTACACCTGTTTTTAATCTTAACAACTCTACAAAGTTTGCGTCTTCGGTACTTCCTATACCTCTTTTAGTTAGAGTTAAATCTATTTTAAATCTGTGAGCACCTGGAGCGTTAGTGTTTGAAACACCTTGAGCATTATCATTTAAAGTAGTATCTTCCGTAGGAGATACAAATGATTCTGTAACTAATAATCCAACTCTATAAGAAGGTGTGTTTGTATATTTGTCTAGTATAATTGTTTGATTTAAAACTGATACAAAAAATCCATTAATGTAATATGATCCTGCCTGTACTTCAGCAGCACAACCAATAGCAGTTGTATTTACAATAGCAGTTACAGCAGTTGAATCACTATTAATTCCTGTAATTGTTTCTCCATCAGCAAAAGAAAATTCGTTTTTATTTGTTCCACCTGCTTTACTATATTTTACATAAAGAGTATCTGGATCAGTTCCGTCTGTTGCAACTTGATTTATAATTGTTCCAGTAACTCCTGAAATTGAACCTGTTATAACGGTACCATTTGTAAAATGTGCTAAAGTATTTGTACTATCAATACTTGTAAGTTTTACAGCAGAATAATTTAAATCATAACCAATCTCGCCAGGAATAACCATAGCGCCTTTTTCAAAGAAGTGGTCACCCAACTTCTCTATTTGGTTTTGTACGATTGTTTGTGATTGTGTTAACTCTCTTGCCTGAACAGCAAATGCTGGTCTAAAAAGTATTCTATGAAATTTTTTGCTTTCTGCAAAGTCATCATAGTAAGGCGAGAGGTTAAAGTCAGTCGGACTTGGCATTTAACTCTCCTAAAATTCTATGACCAGTTTAATGTTCTCCGTCTGATCCGTTGCTCTTTGTATCGGTGTTCTATTTTCAATATAAAGCACATCGCCAGAATCGTGGTCTATTTCAGGAACTGCATATCCTGAAGTAAAGTCAACATTATTAGTGGTTGCTGTGTGTGAAGTATCTGGAGTACCTGTTGGTGATCCACCACCTTGACCTGTAATAACATTAGCACCTGAAAAGGCAGTTAAGTTACCATTTGCGTCAACACCAGAGTCGTTGTGTCTTGTTTGTATGTAATATAAAATTCTGTTTGTTGCGTCCCACTCTACAACTTTACCTACAGCGCCTGTACTTGCCTGATTAATTTCTTCATCTGAAGCAAAAGTACCTGGTGTAGGAGAAGCAGCAAATCTAATTGCCTTTGTTAATCTAGCAGTATTTGTAGTTACAGCAGAAGCAGATTTTGTTGGATCTCTTAATAAACAAATTTTTCTAAAATCATTTACAGCAGAAAAGTCACCAGAGTTTGCACTTTCAGTTCCTTCTAAACTTGTATTCATCATTACAAAGAATCCACCTAATTCTTCTTTTGCATTTGCACCGTGTCCACCTTTAGGTGGAATAATTACATCTAATTCTGCACCTGATAAACTTGTAGAACCAGCAGAAACTATTTGAGCATTACTAATTGTTCCGAAAGTATATCCTGTACCTGGAGTAGTTACTGCAACACTAATTACAGCACCACCAGAAACGGTTACACTTGCAACTGCACCTGAACCATCTCCTCTTACTGGAATACTATTAAATGTTCCGTCTGTTCCACCTGAACCAGGTGATTTAATTTTTACTACATCTATTGAACCATCAACAGCAGCAGATATAACATTTGATTGATCTGCACTTGGACTAGAGTTTGGCGAAACTGCCATAAAGTCTATTGACAAGAAATTTGATTGTTGAGCAGCAGAAAGTGTGTACATAAATTTCCATTTATATGAATCAGTAGTTGTAATTACTGAAGTTGATACACCAGTTGGTTCGTCTGTTGAAGCAACGCCACCGTTGTTATCTAAACATTTGTAAACATTTCTAGCAGAAGTTAATACGTAATAAGTTGAATCCGTTAAATTTGTAGCACCACTATCGGATGTAATTCTTGTAGTTGTTGATCCTGTTATAAACTCACCATAGTCGTGTCTGTAATAATCATAAACAACACCTGATGTCCAATTTCTTCTAGGAAGAACGAAAGAAACATCTGAGGAAGTAACTCTTTTAGCAGCAATCAAATCATCAAAAGTATAAAACTCTCTACCAACCGTATCACCAGGTGTAATAGGAGTAGTATCAGTACCTTCGTAGTCTGTTCTATTATCAGGTCTTGCTGAAGTACCAAAAGGTTGTGGTCTTCCAATACCTAGATAATATACTTGATTTGCTGTTTCAGAAAATGATTCTGAAAATTGTTCAGAATTGTTTATTCTAAATTTATTTGTAATAATTGCTGGCATAGTTCCTAATTCTTTCTTATATTTATACTACTTTTCATTAAGTTATGTTAATGTTTCCTACCATATTTGTATGAGAAGAACATTGGTAATAAAGTGTTGCTGGAGCGTCCATAGGTACGTGAAATATAACAACACCAGATGATCCTGAAGCATTGTTATCAGTAACACCAGTATTATAAGGGGTTCCACTCGTACCTGTTGTTGATTGTATTCTGAAAGGGTGTCCACTACTTGTATTTCTGAAATAATAAGTTTGACCTTTCTTTAAATGTAAATCTGGATTATCTCCACTTGTACCTGCAGGAAATCCTGCACCGTCAAATTGGTATCTATTTGAATCTGGTGCCGTTACCGTAAACATAGAAACAGGCGTATTAGATTGTACAAAATTAGTACCAGTATATACTAGGGTTTGACCTTTTAATAAACTTGATATATTTACATCTGCTAAATCATTTAATTGACCAGGTACATTACTTACCGTTATAGTTTTAGTTGCACCTGCACCTGAAGCAGTTATATTTGGACCAACAAAATTTAAAGTAGTTGCGTCTGTTGATAAATCACTACCTTCTTCTTGTACGGTTAATGCTGAACCACCAGCATTTGCAACAGCATTAAATCTACCTTGTGCTGATGAGAATTGTAAAATATATCCATCTGCAATACCTGTTGTATTAACATCTGTATGTGCTGATATAGAAGCGTTTTCATCTAATACTCTAACCCAACCACTTCCAGAAGAATAATAAGGTCTATTACCTACCGTATCAAAAGCATACATTCCTGGGTAAGTTGCAAATGCTGGTAAAGCACCATAACCTGCAAAGTCAAATCTCATTTTAGAACCTGCACCTGTTAAATCAACGGTACCTGATCCTGTTAAACTTAATCCTGCGATTGATGTTGAAGTATCGCCTAAAGAAAGAGTATCTGTTCCTAAAGTAATTGATGAATTTGCTAATGAAGCATTAGGAAGACTTGATACACTAAAAGTCATACTATTATTATTAATAGCAGTTGAAACTCCGTTACCACCTATAAACTCAAAACTTTCTCCTAAACCAACATTAAAATTTGTTGAAGTATCGTCACCAATTCTTATTGTGTTATTTACAAGTTTGTCATTTGTAATAGAACCTGCCAATTGAGTATTTGAAATTGTTCCTGTTAATGAACTTGTAGGATAAGAATTTGCGTCTTGTAAATTTAATGCAGGAGTAGCGTCAACATCTCCTAAATTTAATGTAACTCCACCAATTCCTATTGATGAATTTGATAAACTAGAATTTTCAATATTTTGTAAAGTATTTGTACCACCATCAATTGTTTTGTTTGTTAATACATCTGTTGATGTTTCAGTTACGATTGAACCGTCTGTAGCAAAAGAAACTTTATCTGCTGTGACCGTTGTTGTAATACCAGAACCACCTTCAAAGGTAATAGTATCACCTAAATCTGTATCTGAACTTCCTGTATCTCCAGCAATTGTAATAGTTGAATTTGCTAATTTTGAATTTGCGATAGTGTCTAAAGCACTATTTGGAATATTCGTTAATGTATTAGTTGTAGCGTCAATTGACTTATTACTAATAACATTATTAGAATTTGTAGTTATGTAATTACCACTTGCTAAAGTTGAACCATCACCTAAAGCAGTATATAATTCTGTAAAGTTTTCGTTTACTTTTTGAGCACCTAATCTTAAATTATCACCTGATCCATCATTTGCGGATGCTCCTCTAAAAATTGTTTGTTTTCCCATTTTAATTTCTCTTATATACCTTTATTATTGAACCTGCTTCTGGTGGTTGTTTAAATACGATTTCATTGTTAATATCTTCATAGTCTTTACCTTCAATTTTTGCTTGTCCATCCACGGTTACTAATATCTCTTGCTGACTATTTATAATGTTATTCAGCGTATTATGGGGTTGTATCATCAAAACTTACCGTTGTTTGAGCAAAGTTAGTTACCGTATTATCAAAGGATTCCTTAGATTCTGCGAATTGTGATGGCATTGCAAAATTTGTTTTTAGTAATCTACCACCTTCGTCTGAAGTCGCTAAAAAGATAGCACCTCTTCCATCTAGTGATGTTCTTGTTCCTTGTATAGTAATTTCACTTAATACATTAAAATTAATACCACTTGAAGCAGCATTTACACCAAATACCGTATTTGCAAATTTATCAATTGTGTTAAATCTAGGACCTCCATATGCGTATCCTCTTTTAATTTCAATACCATCTATTGTTCTTCTTACTCTACTAGTATAATCAATTTCAACATTTGGTCTTGTTAAAGTTAAATCTCTAGTATTAGCAGTAAATGGATCTCTATAATCATCTCCATTATCAATTTCGCCTTCTGTATGGGCATTAGGTCTTAAACTTGTTCCATCATCAATCGTTCCTAATCTTCTACCAAAAACGGTAGAAAACAATATATCTAATATTCCGAATAATGGAGTATCTGTTGCACCTGATACAATACCAGCAACAGGAGTTTTAATTCGCATATTAATTCTGTTAAGTAAATCAACTTGTCCTGTAAAATAAAAACCTGCTGTGTGCATAGTCTTTTTAAATGCGTCCCGCCAATCGTTAATAGATTGACCTACTTTTAATACATAAGAAAAGTCCTGATAGTATTTACTATCTTGTACTTTCATTGTTTGCTCAGATACATAACCATCTTCATTTAAAAATTTACCATCTGTATCTGCAACTGAAACTACATCAATTGAAGCAGAAGCAATATCTATTCTTCCTATTGTTCCCGTTCCAGCACTTGATGATGTTATTGTTTCATTTAATTCAAAATTATTTGTTTGATCTTTTACTTTTAATATTTGTCTATCTGCATCCCAACTAGCAAGAGTACCAGTTGCACCTGAATTGCTACCTGTGATAATATCATTAGAATTAAAATTACCTGATACTGAATTTAGTATCATACAATTTCTAAATTTTATTTCAGGAGATGGAGCATTTTGATAACCTTCTCCTAATTCATTTGTTTTTAATCCTATAACTCTTCCTATTTCATTACCATATGCTAAAACATTTCCGTTTGTACCACCACTTGAAGTTATAGACACACTAGGTAAAGATACATAACCACTTCCTTTATTAATTAAAAATATATCTGTTATGTCATTTAAGTTTACATTTGAGTCAGGTTCTAATACAAGTTTACTTCCAGGGTAAATATCACCTCTTTCTGTTTCATCTTCCATTATAATATGATCTGCGTCTGTTCCTGATTCACCAGCAATAGCACCATTAACAACAGCAACAAATCCTTCTGCACCAGAACCAAAAGTACCTGTGTTATCAAAAACTAATTTATCGCCTACTGAATAACCTGATCCTGGATTGTCAACAATAATTTCTGATAGTCTTCCTGATCCTATATCATCAATAGAAATAGTAGCACCTTGTCCACCACCTGATACTGATAAGAAATCACTAGTAGCATATAAACTACCGTCATTAGTAATATTTTTTCTACCAGGTATACCTGTTACATTTGCTTTTATAAAAAAGTCATCTGTATCACTAGCAGTTCCTGAAATTTCTTCACCTATTTGAAATGTGCCTGATATTGATTCTTCATTAATAATAAACTCGGTAACTTCTTTGTTACCTATAATAAATTTCTTAACTGATTCTACAACAGCAGTTGCTGCTGAATCTGCACCAGTAATTGTTCTACCAACTAAATCTGTTGTATCTCCAATAACTACAATTGATCTTAAAACTTTTTGTGTATCCCATTGTCCATCAGATACACGCAACATTTGTGATCTAGGATAAAATGTTTCTGATTGTTCTCCGAATAATATTCTAAAAAATAATTCGTGTCCTGCTTGTGTACCTTTTAATCGGTACATTGATTTAATATTTTTAATTAAATTTCTTTTATCTAATCCTTGTGCTAATTCTTCTGGTATTGTTTTTAAAAACTCATCTCTAAATTTTGTTAAGAAATTTGAAATAACTTTATCTGGATCTCTAAAATTTGCAAGTTGTTGAATGTTTGCTACAGGATTAGGACGATAGTTATTAATTACTGCCTCAGCACCAGAATCATTACCTGTTATAACTTCATCTTTAAGAAATTTATCTTGTGATGTTATGAATATTCTATTTTTAGAAATATCTTCAGCAATTACTTTAGCAGTTGCCTTTGAATTGAAACCTGTTATTGTTTCACCAACGGTAAACTTACCATAAGATGTATCTTCAAATATTATTTTATCACCTTGATCTTGTTGTGTTCTTTCTGAACTAATCTTTGATCCATCTAATAATAAATTAGCAGATGTACCTGTTTCGTTTTCTAAAGTAATACCGTCTGTTGATCGTATGGTTGTAATCTGCAACTCGGCAGATTCCATAAATTGATAATAAGTTTTTAAGAATTGAACAAATTGCGGATGCTCATCAACTACAAAATCTGGTAATTGACTATTAATGAGCGTTGAGATTTTATCATTAAATTTTGCCATTGCATTAGTAACTTGATGTTGTTGTATATCCTACACCTGCCTCGGATGAACCACCTACGAAAGTATCTTCCGAAACTTTTATAATTAAATTTTCTGTATCTATTTCTAAAATTTGATCTCTTACAGGAACTATATCATTTGAATTAGGAGTAACCGTAATCTCAACAATTTTAGAAGTTGCACCTCTAATATTTGAAATTTCAGCAATATCTAAAGAGTTAAGAGTTATTTGTCCTGTTGAGTAATCAATTGTTCCTTGGTTAGCATTGTGTACGGTTTTAATACCACTAACAAGATAATAAACTCTAACATTTCCTACACCATCATCATCTAAAAACATTTCATTATTATTACCTGATACTTTGAATCCAGTTGATGATAAAACTGATTCGTGTCCTGAATGAGGATTGTAAATTGCGTTTCTAAAATATATATCATATTTTGTTGAAGATGAAATAGTTGGTGTAAAACTTTTTCTCATTTTAACGGTTGTAATATTTGATAAGATTGAATTATCAACATTATCTACTAAACCTGTTAATTTAGAAAATCTAAACACTCCGTCAAACGCCGTTAGAGTATTTGAATTGTAATCTGAAATTGCAATTTCAATTTCTGATTTTAAAGTGTCTGGTGTTTTAACGGTAGATTTTTTATCATACTTAGCATTAACAACTAATAAAACCGAAGTTGTTATAGGGTCAACTATCTCTGGTCTTACTGAAGCAACATTATAAGGTTTTAATTTATTTACTATATCTAATTTTGTCGTATTTGTTAATGATGATCCACCAGGTGCTTTAACAGCAATCTTAACAACACCATATACAGGTGTTTCATCATCTTCACCACCCCAAGCACTTATTGATTGTGCATTAGGATAAATTGATTTTACTAAAGTTTCATAATCAGTTGTTGTAACTGCTCTGTCTTGTGCTGTGTATTGTAATGGTGCATTAAATCTAATTGACTCTTTTGATTCTGCGTCAGCGCCACCTTCTGCGTTTGATTTAGTTACTATTGTTATATCTGTAAATCCACCAATTGCACTTCCAGTTTTAAATGTTGAAGCGCCGTTTGCCTCGTCTTTATTTGTAATAATATATTCTAGTATTACAATATTACCATCTGCTAATTTACTTCCTATAATACCATCGCCAAAGTAAACTTCAAATTTACCTGTTTCTGTTTCTTTTAAGAAATATGCTTTTGATGTTTCATTTAAACCTTTTAGTCCAGACGCCAATGAATAAGTTTGTAGTGTTGTATCATTTGCTGAAGATTGAACACTTACTTTTAAAGATGTTGTATCAGCATTAATATTTGGTATAATATATCTTTGGTCAACATCATTACTATCAACCGTGTATCTAAAAGATACTGAAGTACCTTCATATAGAGGTACATCTGAAAATTTATAAACACCATTGATTGGTGTCATTGTTATATCTTCGTTAGTTATAAATTGATAAGTTACGTTATCTATTACCGAAGTAAAAGTTGTTCCTTTGTCCATTGTAACCGAAGAACCCGTACCATCATTTAAAGTTATGTCAACACTTGCCATAGGCGATTTAGGTGATGATGGAGTATAACCTAACATCTTTGCTAATGAAACAATATTTTTTCTAATATCAGCAGAGTCTAGGTACATTTCATTAGTCAACATATTAGCATTAAATCCTAAATAGTGTGTGTTATATGCTAATGTATCTAATAGAACAGAAAAACCTGATCCTTCAAAATTGTAATCCGAAAATTGTGTTTGATCTTGTAAGAACGCTCTTAAATTTTCTTTGATTGTATCAAAATCTAAATCAGCGACTATAAATTTATTACTTGCCATTTTATCTTAATCTTTCTAAAAATGTTTCTACGGTTACGTCACCTGCTACACCTACAACATAAAACATAATTCTTAAATGATAACTATTTCTATCAATGTCTGGTGTTGCTAAAACTTGTTGTAAATTAATTCTTGGTTCAAAATTATTTAACACTTCAGCAACTTTTCTTTGTAAATTTAGAGCAGTTAATGGTGTCATTGGTTCAAACAACATTGCTCTAACATCACTTCCTATTTCAGGATGAAAAGGTCTCTCATAATGATTTGTGTTAATTAAATTTCTAACACTTCTCTTAACTGCCTCTACATCTGTTAGTTTATTAACATCATTAGTAACCGTATTACGACCAAAATCCAAATCTATATCTTTATAGATTCTTGTTGCTCGTTTTGACTTGTTATTTGTGCTAGCGTCATAGTTAGGCATATCACAACTATTTATATGCTTTTTCTAACCGCCTGCAAAGACATTTTCAGAACCTTCAATCATTTCACCTGCGTCTGTACTATCTTCAACTCTAGCAATTTTTAGTCCACATACAAATACCGTAGAACTACCAACATTAACTTGTGCCACGTGATTTGGACAAGGAGGTATAGGTGGTGCTGGGTGGGATATTGTCTTATCAGTAATTCTTGCAATTAATTTACCATTTGCAAAAACAGAGTCTTGTTTTGGTATATCTAATTGTGTAATACCAGTACAAGCGTGTCCTGTTGATAAATCATCACCTTCTCTACTAACTGCTGGCATTATGCACTTCTTCTTCCTGCTTCTCTTTTCGCTTTTTCTATTGCTCTTCGTTTTTCTACTATTAATGATTGTCTAATTTTTCTACCTATTGGGATTCTTATTGAAGTTTCAATTTTTTTACCTTTTTTACTAGTAAACTCAACTCCTATAACATCATCTTTAAAATCACCTTGAACAGACATTGTTGCTTTCTTTAAACTCATTGCCTCTTTCTCTTTTTCGTCACCTGCTTCATTCCAAAACTTAAATATTCTCATTTTTGCCATTTTTATGCTCCATTAAAAGAATCTTCATCTAAATGTCCACTTTTTTTATCATTTGGGCAACGACAATTAACACAACAAAGAGTTTTTTCTGATTCTCCGTAATCTTGGTAACAATTTTCGCCACAATGCGATTCGTGTCCACAATTTAGACAATATTCTATATTATTATTCATAAAAACTATTTATCCTAAAATTTACAACGAGTTTTGTGTTGCAAATTTTCAATTTGGGCAATTCCATCAAGTGATTCGCTCATTGATTCGTTGGAATTTTCAAATTCGGGTTTATATTCGCAATTTTCTTTGATTTTTGAACAATTTACGAGAACAAAAAGAGAACAAAGTAAAAAAAGTGTGATTTTCTTCATATTTTCGGGATTTTTTGCTTGCATTCGGGTTGGTTTTCCTATAATATAGTATGTATATGATAAACAAAAACAAAAAAACAAACGAATCATTTTTAGGCGATTTATATATGTCTAAATTTGCAGTAAATAACAATATTCCAATAATAAGAAATATTGTTTATAAAAGAATCAATGATATGTTGAAAGATATTAAAGAATTGACACCAGAAATGTCTGATTTTTTCAAAGATAAAATTGATATTAATATGAAAAACACAATTAATAAAATCTTAAACGATTATAAAACACAATAAAGGACAAAAACACTATGATAAAAGTATCACAAAAATGTAAAACACTTGAAGAAGGTATTAAGTTTATGATGGCAGGTGCAAAAGCGGATTATGTTGCAATGTCAACTAGTTATGGTAGAAAAGAATTAACTGGTTATAGTTTAGAACAAACTGATAAATGGGATTCTAATACTAAAATTTCTCAAGGAAAGAAATATATTAAGGTTGTACAAGAAAACGGCGTATTTTGTTTTATTGTAAAAGAAGACTTTAAACATTTTAAAAAAGGCGATATATTGAAAGCCGCTGGTTACAATGCGCCTGCTTTAAATTCTGCCAGAGGTAATGTACTTACTGGTAATTATCCAATACAATGGACTGGTCCATTATATTTAAAATAAGGAGAAAAACACTATGAAAAAACTAATAGAATATTTAACTATCGCATTATCAATAGGTGGTACACTATGTTTAGTAGGTGCTGCTGGTGCAATTGATGGTGGATATAACGGAATACCTATGAATGATAATTGGGGTGCTTGTTTTGTATTAGCAGGGTTAGGAATAACTATGTTTATATTAGCATTGTACTCACAAGAATTGTACAAAGAACAAAAATAAAATTTACGATTACCCTTTAAGGGTTGTTTTTTCCCATAAGAGGCTGGAAACCTCTTATGGGTTTTCTTTTATATGCTCTGCATACGAGGATCATTTGAAAAAAGGTTTTTCTTTGCCTTTGGTCTAGCGATACTATCTTTACTTCGTTTTCTTAATTGAGCTTTAGCAGAGTCTAATTTACTTTTCTCT